>Ga0136643_10001043_pt1 | contig 32765 bp, 16 predicted proteins | sample TergutLab28metaG_FD_96883 | JGI IMG/M metagenome (GOLD analysis project Ga0136643, IMG submission 96883) | Labiotermes labralis P1 segment gut microbial communities from Petit-Saut dam, French Guiana - Lab288 P1 (version 3) (version 3) | ecosystem: Host-associated > Arthropoda: Insects >...
AATATGTAGGACATACGTAAGGCTCAACCTCATTTTCACTGGCAGTAACAATGAAACCCTCGTACCGCCTGACAGTTGGTACAGACTACCACCAATACCACATCTGCTCGAAAACACGTCATTATTTTCTGAAGTGAACTGTGCAAAGGGAATTACACGATCTTCCAAAATGGTTTCATTTGAATTCCAAAAGGTTCCTAAAATCTCTTCACACAATTTAGCGAGACTGAAACCTGTCATACTATAATGAAGTCTTCCTGAGTAATCGTCTGGTCCTTGTGACAGAGAAAGACACAGCTTCAGAGACATTCAAATTTAAGTCCATGCTGTTAAGATAGATTGCCCGAGAGGATGAAGCAGACTTCACTTGTGGCCAAAGCATCAAATCAAATGTTTCTACTTTATTGCAGCTGTGGTTTGCTAAGAAGGCAAAACTAGATCCCTTTTGCATTGAACTTGGCTGTACACACTGTTGAGTTATCATTCGGTAATTTAAGATGAAAGGGAGACTGATGGGAAACCTTAGTGAGGAAACGAGGCATCCAATCAAGATGGCCTTGGAAGCTGGAAGAAATTATTTCTGTTGGCTGCTGTTTCTCGTCGTTTATTTAACCATTAGGCGTTCTCGGAGTGGCGTAACATTAATTATTTGCTGCGCTGCATCGTGCAGCTTAATCCATTTTTTATACATCTCTATTTTTTTCTTTCGTGCTTGTTTCCAGCTCAATACACGACTTGCGAGTAACTTTTTTCCTTGCCACTGGTTATCTTCACTTCATTTACACATACTAAATATGAAGCAAGATTTATTGTTTCACTTATTACACTCGTGGTACTAATAATGCTAAAATCATTTTTAATTGTCAAGGAACTTATTTGACTGCAATTGGCTTAAAGTAAAATTTCTATGGCATTATACTTGCATAAAGCACTGAATCGTAATTTAAAATTAAAACTTGAATAGAAAATGAAACACATGAGAGTTCTCATAACGTTTGTGAGGTAAATTTACACACACAGATTACGTACTCAGGAAATAATATTCACACTGGAAACTGCAAACACAACAGACAAAAAAAAAGGACCTGAATTTGGAAAGAGTATGTAGACAGAAAGTTAATGACATGATCACTAACGAGACATACAGCCTGGAAAAAATGTCAGGGACACAAGGAATTACATGACGAGTTTAACTTAAAAGGACTGAAATAAGTTTAAGGTATCCGATCGTTGTGAATTAAAAATAAACGCCTAATTGTTACTAGTTGCATATAAAATTGGCGAAAATAAAGAGAACTAGCTTATACAAAAATTTGAAAGTGTCTAAATCTACGGAAATGTTTAATAATGAATAAATTTTTGACAACCGAATTCCGTTTATACACGGATGAACATTACGATTTTCATTTCTACACACACAATTGTGCCCACCGTTAGACGGTACAAGCTCCAGACTCCAATCCAGTTTCAAACCTTCTCATCGGTCGGCGACTTCTCGTCCCCGTACCAGATTATTTAAATCTATATTTAGTACATAGGGATATCTCCTCCGACCGCTAACTGATGATCCCCCAGTGTTGTGTATGGGATTTAATTAACCGTTTAAATACCACCGGCAACTATACGCACCAACTTATATAACATTCGAAATATCTGTATTTTGCTCACATTGATCTTACGTGTTTCATATGAAACAGTAAATACCGACAATTTCTCTAAGTATTGGCTACTATATAGGAACTAAATCATTTATGTAAATTTTCCATGAACTTAACGCGTGAAGTGATTAATATTTATCATTATATTTTTTATTCTTTCCTTTTCCTAATTTTTCATAATTGTAGAAGAATATTTTGTAACTTTGCATGTAACGTTTCCTTCGCAGCACTTAATTTAAAACCCGTTCCGTTTCCACTTGCAACCCTATCTGCAAATTTGTGTGGTTCCATGTATAATTCATCCGCTAAGTCACAGAATCCTTTCCTGTAACTGATATATTTCATCTTCCTAAGAAATCACACACATCTGTCCCAAGAGAAAATAAACCAAAAACGTAATAATATATTCAACTTATCTACCATTAATCCAAAATATTTTGGCCAAAACGGACATCAGCAGAGACTGTGACAAAACTACTATAGGTTTCCAAGACCAAAATATTATGTTGTAATCCCTGATGAAGGCTATTTAGCCGAAATATGTTCAACTGATAGTAAATAAATGAAACACACCGTATACTTGTGGTTTATTTTTCTGATATACTGAAGAGCATGGTAATAATATTTTATAAAATCTTTCCAAAATTGGTACATGTAGGAACAAATAATCGAAACTGAATTTTAACAAATTCTATTGCCTTTTGTACAAGGCACTAGTCAAACGGCAATTTTTTCCTGATATGTAGTATCTATCTACTTCTGAAAAGTCGTTTTCACCCTCGTTTGTCTTTGAAGTCAAACTGACGAAACAGAAATCGAAGACGTGATCATTTGAAGGAAATCAGAAGGGCTGAAACTGCGTGACCTACCTTGAACTTTTTTGTACTGAAGTGAAAGTGTTGAGTGAGTATAGAAATAAAGTTATAAAAAATATATGCTGCTATATGCTAATCAAAACAATTGTCCTAGAAGTGAATATGGATGGTATTGAATACAAATAAAGTTATTATAAAAATATATTCTGTTATATGCTAATCAAAAAAAACCTAGAAATGAATTTGGATGGCACTGAATTCAGAACGTATGTAAATGTAAGAAGAAAACTGAAATTATAGCAGTTTTCCCTGTGTGACAACACACAGAGTAGATTTTCAGGGAAAGTAATCAAAATTGTATAAGAGGGGGTGATGATAAGTCATTAGCCCGACCTACTTCCCGGTGTCGTAGGACGGAGTCGATAGTGTCGTTGGAAAGTGGGATCTGTTCATGTGCCGAATTGCAAGTCTTTTTCTTGTTACAGATGCTGAAAGGAAGCATGTCAGGCGACGCACGCAATTTCAACAACATGGAGACGCGAGCTGTCATCAAGTTTTTTTTTCCTGCAAGGCAAGGCGTCGAAGGAAATTCACGCCATTCTGAGAGAAACATTAGGGGAACATGCACCATCGTATGGCACCGTCAAAAACTGGGTGGCCCAATTTGAACGTGGTGATTTTTCCACCTGTGATGCGCCTCGTCCTGGACCACCAAAAACAGTGACCACCCCGGCGATTATTGATCAAATTCACGAGCTAATTTTGGAAAACCGCCGGATAACGGCTAACTCAATAGCTGAGCAACTGGGCATCTCACGTGAGCGGGTTGGGTCCATCGTTCATGAAGATTTGGACATGCGGAAACTCTCCGCAAAGTGGGTCCCGAAATTCCTGAACGCGAATCAAAAAGTCAATGATGCCAGTCGTCTGAGCAACTTTTGGAATTTCTTCGGCGCGATCCAAATGATTTCCTGTCGCGATTGGTGACCATGGATGAAACCTGGTTATATCACTATGACCCGGAGACAAAGCGACGAACAATGGAGTGGCGGCATTGTGGTTCACCCCGACCCAAAAAATTCGGAGTGCAAAAATCCGCTGGAAAAGTTCTCGCCTCGATTTTTTTGGGTTCAAAACGGCATCCTCCTCATTCATTATCTTCCAAAGGGCCGAACTATCAACTCGGAGTATTACTCATCTCTGCTGGTGCAATTGAAGGGCTTTTTGAAGGAAAAACGGCGCGGGAAGTTCATCAAAGAGGTCTTGTTCTTGCACGACAATGCCCCGGCCCACCGGACACTTGCAACCCGGAAGAAACTGGCCTACCTGGGCTTCCAGTGTCTTGATCATCCACCCTATTCTCCGGATCTGGCCCCGTCGGACTACCACCCGTTCCCTGGACTGAAAAAACAATTGAAAGGTCGCCATTTTTCGTCCGAAGCGGAGGTCATTGCTGCCGCGGAGACCTGGTTGGACGGACACCTTTCTGAACATTTTTTGGGGTGGCTTGCAAAAGTCAGTGCAAGGGGCTAAGAATTGTATTGAGATTAGTGGGGAGTATGTTGAATAAATCCCGAGTTTGTTCGCTGTAGCTTGTTTCCTTACTGGTCGGGCTAAGGACTTATCAGCATGCCCTCGTACTTCCTTACCATGCAAATAAAATGATAGGTAGTATTTAAAACTTTTAGCACATTGCTTCCAGTACTTACCAATTACCATTGATTTCGTTCAGGAATTAGTATGTTGATCTTGGTGTGTTTATATGTGCGCATAAGATTATCGCAATAAAGAAGAATTATTTCGGTGTAAAGCCATAATCGATCGGTTTCTATAATGAAGAAAGGCGTTTACTGCGACGTATTTTTTAAATTATTACAGTATCTGTTATAATACATTCATTCTTCGAAGCATTAATATGGCTTTGTGATAATAGAAGCAAAGCACAAAGGCTGCATGACTTGGCAGCCAAAGATATCAGCGGCAACGCTCTTGCTTGCGGAGAGCGAGATAATCTGCAGCTTGGTGGGGGGACAGATTTGATTACATAAATACGATGTCACTATTTATTAAACGATGACTTAAATCCCACAACTTTATGATCCTCTCATCTACTCTGCAGATATTCAGCTTTTCCAGTCCATCTATTAACTAGAATTCCCATTAAGGTCAAGACGTCTGGCCACTTAAATTCAGCACCCGCTCCTTCTTCAATAGACTACAGAATTCATGTACTTGGTGCAGCTTGGATATTTTCCAAGTAAGAACACATTTCTGTAGAATATAAATTCCTCTATAAGGTTTTGTCTAATGAAATTGAAAGCAGATTAATTTTAGGCTTGCTAAAACCAAATTCAGGACACAAATCTAAGTTTATCTTCAATCCATACTTGGGGTTGATATCTGCGCTCTTCTGGCTTATTACGCAGCGTATAGCGGTAATGCCTTACTGACGTTTCGGGACAACCTATCGGTAGCATACTCGAGGGTAAAGAAATCAAGATTTCTTTACCCTTAAAGACAATTCTTAAACTTTGAAGATGGAACGGGTAGGGTGTCCCGAAATGTCGGTAAGAAAAAACTGCTATATGCTTTGTAACAACGTAGAAGAGCGCAGACCTCATCTACATCACGGCGGAAGTCTGAAATCACGCATAAAACTTGGTGTTCCCCAATTATCGTTATTCCTTTCTAATTCTTCTCCATTTTATCCCAGATTTCCGGTTAGTTGTAAAGACCCAGCTATCGGACGGTAGAAGGAATATTTCCGTCGGTGCGGAAAGAACAGCCGGAACCCAGCACAGATACTAGCGAAAGGATAAAGAGATACTGGGGACGCCACGGAGTCTGGGAAATGTGGCGTCGGCGAAGTTTAAAGCCCGTAGAATGAGACGCACTTGCCGATGTCGGACTGTGAAGAAAAGCGGTCTTCAGAGAGACGGAGGAAATATAATGGATGCAGTATGACAGAAGAGTTTATTGATTTCAGAGGACTTCTCCATTCAGAATGCAACAGCTTTCGCGAGGCAACACAAAGCGACTACTGTATTTCCATTAGCGTTTGTATTATACGAAATGCCTTCAAAATTAAACCCGTTAAAACACGAGAAGATATTTTATGTTGCACTGCAATTAGTGTCTCTAACAATTATGGCCCTTTTTAAGGTGCGACATCACCACTGCCGGGAGCTTTGTAGAATCACTCACTCCGTCTGTACGCAATATAACAACTAGAGACAAAGGAAACACTGGAAATAAAGAGATAACAGGCGGAAGATACCGTGAAAATCTCACGTTCGACGCAATAGCAGCGTCTCAAAGTGTATGCTGCAATTCTCATTCGAAGAAGTGATGATAGTTTATATAGAGCGCCCAATTCAATGAGTTCCTGATTTGGTCAGATGTAACGCATCGGGGCCTACATCTAAAGCAGTGCTTTTCAAAAGATGGTTGGCGTAACCCTCTTGGTACACGGACGGTAGCCTGGTGGTACGCGAAGAAATGTAGGAATTATTTTTGTAATCAAATATTAGAAACGTTAATTGCACTAATAAGTTTTAAATGTGTTTTAATGTTGAGAAAAACACTTACAAAATGTATACCAAGATACTATTGCATTGTGTCGAATATGAATATAGATTCTCCTCGGTCGTCCAATCGCGTTTAATTAGAAAAGTAACAGATGAGAAACTTGACGTTTCGTAGGGTTGTTGTTACGCTGTTAGCAGACCTTAAACCTGCTAAGCAACGAAATAAGCCGGAAGACCAGTATCCTGAAAGTACACATTGTTATTAATATTTGCAATACCTAGTGATACGTGTACATATTTTGTCTGTGAAACTGGTACATGAAAAAAGAAGTGTGAAGAGCACTTAACTTAAGTATGTCGAGCCTCCTCCATGAAGTTGACTGCAGGGTAAAAACTAGGTCTAAATTCTAGGACAATGTGGACTTCCTGTGTGATAAAGTTCCCATGAGAGCTACTGTGCGGAGACACGATAAAACTGACATTATGCAACTGCTTATCTAATTTAAATTGCCTGCGAGAATCAGAGCTTTCGTGAGAAACTAAAATTTCTTCAGCTGATAAAAAAATTCTCTTTCCTTTAATGGTGTCCGAAATTTTATTCCCGTAGCCCTTATCCTGAGCTAGTTGAATCCACGTTATATCCAACTCCTCTTTTCTCTAAGATTTATTTTAGTGCCAGTTCTTCATATACGTCTACATCTCTTCAAGTGACCTCTCTCATTTAGGTTACACGATCGAAATTTTGTATTTGTTTCTTCTTTGACCGGTCTCAATTATCATTCTCGATATGATCACGATAGCTTTATATAATATGAAGCAAGAAATGCTAATTAAAAGGTTCCAACTCTTTTATTAAATCAAAATTTTCTGAAATATATCTTTTTGATTCCTAGAAGCTATTAAATTAGCACGTGAAGGAAAAGGACCTTCATTTATTGTGCTCCAAGAATCTTACGAGTTTCCTTATCTCATAACATTTTAGTTCCCTGTTATTTCCGTAACTTGTCTGCACTCTCTCTCTCTCTCTCTCTCAAGTCTACATAATTCATGGATTATTCATTTTCATCACCTTTCCTGTAGTATATTACCTACAATTTCAGTGTCTATATTATAGGGACAATATTTCATCTGAGAGCGGTTTGTAGTCACTTCCCATTGGCTAGCTTACCTTGAGATACTTCAATGCTCACTGGACGTGATGCATGTCTTCAGACCGAAACAGAACCTTTCAAATACTTTTTTTTTTAATTACGACGATTCAGAAGCTGATACAACCCGTCATACTACGAACTAAAACGCTTGGTCTCCGATTCATTTCAAGTTGCCACGAAATTCAAGGAAATAATTGCAGAAGGACTCGCATAAAATAATGTCTCTGTGTATAAAGTTCATGTTAGATGAATTAATAAGGAGAATCTGTGGAATAATATTGACGGAGACAAGCAGAGGTACTAGGAGAAAAATGTGCTTTTTTGTGGCTTTGTTCACCAGAAATTCCAAATAAAGGGCCCCAGAACTGATCCCGGGCTCGCGCTGTGCGAACTTGTCCGCGCAAGAACGTGGACATGAGGAAATCAAAAAGCTTTCAAACTTCCCTCAAAGTTTCGTTACAGGCTCCAAAACACCCACATACATTCATCAGCCAGTAAACATACGAATGGATTCATGGGGGAGAAATGATGGGGGAAAAAAAAGAAGAGCACAAGCTTAAAGCTTTACACTGATGATTACACTGATGCTCTTTTACGTACGCAACGAGGCAGTTCAATCGAGACGGTCGGTCTGGGCCCCGCAATGGCCGGAAGCTATCAGGTTGGGAAAATCCGGGCAGCCGGAAATTGAGCAAGCGAATTTACACCGGAGGTACTCTCCTGTCTTCATCCCCTCACTCGATATGCTGTAACACTACCCCTAATGCAAACATTGGGCTCCGAATACCAATAGCAAATTTCCACCTTACTCTTTCTCCCGTGTGCCATGAAATGTGAAGAAGAAGTAGAAGAAGAAGAATAAGAAGCAGAAGAAGAAGAGGAAACAAGAAAGATAATCTCCCTGGGTCTGTTGCTGAACACCGAGTCTCCCCTTACTCTAATATTAGTTGATCAAACCTTCAAACATTGGAGTCAGGGGTTGACTGCCTAACTGTACTTCCGCACGCAGGAAGCCAGGCGGCGGTAGGATGTGGGGGTGTGTCGATAGTAAGGAAAAAAAATTGCTGAGAAATTAATATTGAAGCCGGATACCGCTGTTGGGTTTATGCCTGAAGCTATGAATGTTACATGACGTCCGGAGTCTCAGACCGATGTATCGCAAACACAAGAGGCTGCTCTGGCAATTATCCTTAAATGCTAGCTTAGAACACAGAATTTCTCTTGCGAAGATCTTTTTAAAGACACGGCGATCTGTAAGAAATTTTGTTATGCATCACGTTGTGTCATATTAGATTACAAACAAGCACTTGTTTAACCTTAACGAAACTTTATTGATATCAATGTTAGTAAGTCACATTAATATGACATCATTTTTCAACTTTTTTTTTTACTTTTGCTGACCGTGCATATCAGTATAATCTCAGTAATTAATCAACTTAATGCACAAATTCTTGTTTTGTAATAAGGTATAATGAGTCCTCTCTCAACCTGTGCACGGGACGGTCACCTACAGGTGTAATGACACCAGATGCTGTATAATACAATTTTGACCTCCTGATGATGAGCACATTGTGCTCGAAACTTGTAGAGGCATTTAATAAACTTATTATAGAAAAAGAATTTGTGCATCAAGTTGGTTAATTACTAAGATTTTTCAACCAGTTACGGCCATCTTCAGGCCAGCCAGTATCATAAGAGGAAATATTCAAATTGCATAAAACATTTGTCAAACATACTGAGATTTCAGTCTTGAAATCTATATTATAGTGCATGTTACTTGTCGTTCTGTTACTACTAACAAAGACAGATAATAAATTGTGACATATTAACTATAATGTTAAAACGATTATACTAAGGAGTTTCAAAATTATGTAATAATAAGAAGCAAAGTACACTATATAAATTGAAAAGAGGGAGATATCAGACAATTCAACACATACTTTAAGTCAACTGCACCTTTTCCAATTATTATTATACCGGATGGCCTGGTGATGATCGTGATTTGTTGCAACATACTGCCTTATTAATACGAATATTTAAGATAAAATATCATTAAAATTTTGTTGACCGTCGACAAATGATTTTTTTTGCATATCAACACCAGAAAAAGAACTATATTACTGTCACTAAATTTGTCGTCTTCATTAAGCACGCCGTTACTAGCCAAGTGCTTCCTGGCTCTGGTCACACCCTGCCGTAAGCCTTACTATCAACAGAAGTTATGTGAAACAAGACAGGCAGCGTGTACGTATAACGTAACATTGAGGCGCGTTCGTGCAACCATTGTTGTAGTGGAAAAGCAGTGAGTATTATACAATCTGGGTGTGTTTGTAGTCTTCGTAATCCAGCATGCAATGCGCACGTGCCATATTGTCATCTGTGGCCTGCCCGACTCGACAATATTTTTCTATATTATCTCATAAAAGACACGATTTAAAAAAAAAAGTTTCTTGGGCACAAAATGTGAATTTTGATGTTCTCTGCAAATTCATCTGAAATATTTCTCATTCTAAGAAGAACTGAGCGGGATATGATATATGATGAATAGTGGTCTTCATATAAAGTACCCGTTATTCTTGCCAGATTTTCATGAAAATGTAATTTTATCGACAGCTTTTAGAAAATAATCAAGTACCAAATTTCATGAAAATTCTTCCACTGGGAGCCAAGCTGTTCCTTGCTTTTCGCAATTTCGCGAAGGAGCCTAAAAAGGGGAACGGGAAACAAAGCCTCTGTTTTATACAGACAATCACATACCGCTCAGCATGTTATTGCATAAAGTTTTTTGAACTTCACAGCATCCATATTCAGTGATGTGGTGATTTGAAAATGTCTGTCAAAGGCTATAAAATATGAGTCGATCACTGGAAACTTTACCTGTGGAGATCGAAGCAAGTGATTCGAATTGTCAGAATTTTCCACTGAATGTTGTAAGGTACTTCCATTCTATCCATCAGTGTGCTCCATGGAAAATAACATTTGACTGGGGCTCAAAATAAGCAGACCTTAACCCGACGCTTCCTTTTCGCGTCACTCGGAAAAGTTAACTGCTACCAGACAGTTGGTAGCACGTGTCCCGCACATTCTGACATCGAGAGACTTCGCGGTTTGACCACGGAATGTGTGCTTTTCAAGTGATTCTTACAACATATTTCAACGAATAATTCCCCCCCCCCCAAAAATAGCCTTTATATTGGACTGGAAATGTGTTTTTTTGGGGGGGTGAGATGTGCATTTTGCAAGTAATTTAGGTGGGTCTCTATATCACACACATCTTGATCGATTTCTTTCGAAAAATAACCTTACGGTAAATATGATGTAACGTATGATTCAAATTTGCTATTCGTAACAGCCTTACGTTTTCCTTAATAACAGCTACAAATTTAACAAGAATTTTAACTCTCGCTTGTTTAAAATCACAACCCGACACGCAATATCCGTTTCTATGAATAAAGTAGACAGATATGCATGTGTTTCATTAAAAAGGGACAAGCATAACGGAAACTTTGCATGAGGACCAATCTACAATATTGACCATATATTGCTCATTTCTTCTTACAATGAGAAACGTTTCAGACAAAACTGAAGAGGAAATCGAAACACACATTTTACGTTCAGTAACTTTTAAAAAAATCTACCGTTTTTAGATAATGTAGAAAAATATGGTAGAACCGGAGAGGTCACAGATGACAATATGCAGTATGCGCATTTCACGTTGGGTACCGAAAGCTACAAACACACACTTTCGGAATACGTAATAGTTTTTGCTTTACCACTGCAACACTGGTGGCACGAACCCGCCTCAGCGTTACGTTATACGTATATTGCGTGTCTTGTTACTTTTAATATGGCGAAAGAACGTCGTTTTAATTTCTGTTTAGGTATTGCCTATATCGCCTTACCTAAGGGACTGTAAAATTTGTAAAGTTACACGTGTGTAACATATCAATTTGTTATATAATAATACAATATATAATATAATATAATATAATATAATATAATATAATATAATATAATATAATATATTCCTTCTGTACACAATTATATATCAGTACAGTGATAATTATTTATACATACACCCAGATCACATTATGGCAACATGTTTCGACCGTAAGGCGGTCATCATCAGGCCAATAAAGAACATTTTCGACGTACAACACAGTGAGTACTCAATGGGATCCCGTTGAGTGCTCACTGTGTTGTACCTTAAAACATGTTCTTTGGTGGCCTGACGATGACCGTCTTACGGTCGAAACATGTTGCCATAATGTGATCTGGGTGTATGTATAAATAATTATCACTGTACTGATATATAGTTGTGTACAGAAGGATTATATTACATTATATAATTTTTTTACTACACAACGGGATGGCCTCTATCAAAAAAATCATTCTTTGACGTAAATGTTTACAGAATATTGAAACATGTGACCTAAAAGTAGATCAGTTTACAACGTTTAACTGTCACTTTTTGTACGGGCAAAATAAAAATAAATTTATTATTGAACGATTTCCTTACAATAATTATAGTTTATGAGGGATTTCATGTGAACACAGTCATGCTAAAGATTAAAAGTTTTTCATTTATCATGCCGTGTAGCTAGGTAAACACCGAGGTTTCAGACGAGCCTGCTCCCTTCTTGTTCGTGAGATCTCTAGAAGTCAGACCTAATTAATTGTATCACAAATCCAGACAGCGTCAATCTCGGAATAATTGGATTTACTGTTAATTTTTCATCCACTTTGTCTTAATTCAAATGTTAATGAGATTTTATAATTGAAAATCTTATGCACAAAATAAGATAGCAATTCTTTTCACTCGCGATTCGCATCACTTGTATTAATTCTATGTGTCACTTCTTTATCTTCGGTCTTCATTAAGTGCAATTCAATTACACCCCCCTCGGCCTCTAGAAGTTTAAAATAAGTTAATTAAAACATATTTTGAATTCCGAAACACTCAGCCTCCAGTGTGAGCACTGACAAAGTTCAAAACTCTTCAGTTCTTAAGGTAAAGACAGTAGCCTTGGTGTTTTTTTTTGTGGTCAATACGCGTGGAACCACAGAGTTAATCTAAAGCAGGATTGTTTAACGTTTGACGTGCTGTAGGAAAATTCGAAAAAAAATTTCGTATACATGTGACCATAAAAATACATACCCGGTACATGTACGAAGTCAACTTGTATTGTTATAAGCATTAGGTGCAGTAAGTGTATAATGAAAATAATATGAAGAATTTAAAAAAATGCAATTACACGCCTAAGCTATCATATCGCTCTCTTTAACAAAGTTTTGCAAAAGGAATGAGTAAGGTAATAACAAGTCACCATGCTACAGGAACTCATGAGTTTTCGAAACAGCTTTGGTTTCCTCTCTCGGTTTTGCCAGCGAAGGAGGTGAGTGGGCCTGATCCAAATATAAAGGGACGACTAAAAATCTTTAAGACACTCAACATTGTCAACATAAGAAACAAAGACAGAAACGTTTACCTTCTCAGACAAATCTTTCTTAGTAAAACAGTAAAATATAAGTTTTCAGGTTCTCACAGCGGACATTGCTCAACTGATGTTCGCGTGGTTTATTACAACGTTACGTAATACTTTGTCACTGTATTCGGACTGACCGAATAGACTTAAATGCAAGGTGAAGTAAATGGGCGGTGGAAATTTATCACTGATAAAGAAAGGCTCCATGGATTTTGTTCAATGAAATATTCTGAAAAAGAACCGAGAATAAATATCGTACCGAACTGATAGAAATTTAAAGTTACATAATAAACAATTTGAGATACTAGTTTCTATTGGCTCGGCACAAGTACTACTCAAGTCCCCTTCCATTACAGTAGCTGTTGGCCATAATTCTTGCAAACCTAACACAAAGGCGACATATGTCATCCTCCCAATTAACTTGAACAGCCACCGAAACCTAATCATAAAAGAGAGTTATTTAACACTGACGCTACTATATGTAAATACACAGGGGTGCTGATAAGTCCTTTGCCCGACCAAGAAGGAAAGAAGTAAATGTTTTTGTCAGAATGGCGTGAATTTCCTTCGGTACCTTGTCTTGTAGGAAAAAATACCTGATGACAGCTTGCGTCTCGATGTTGTTGAAATCGCGCGCGTCCTTGACATGCTTCCGAGTTTGTTTTCTTCCTCGTCGGGCTAAGGACTTATCAGCACCCCGGTATAAGTTTTTCCCCATTTCAAAGCCCAACCCATTAATTGTAACTATGGAAATAATCCTTTCTTCATTCGGAGAGTCCCGCGGAACACATGAACGTACCGTGTGGGCATATGCAGAGTTTATGAGAGTTAAAGCATGTGGTACGCATAGTAACCAGTGTTGTTTGAAGGAATAAATTACTGGGTGCAATATAGTACCCTGACATACGCATCCAACCATTAATTCTGCAAGAGTGGCGACAGATGCTCCTACTGGAAATGCTTTGTATAGTCAGTGAGCAGATTTTCCTGTGCACTGTACATGTGCAATATGTTCAGTGGATCACACAGTGAGTGACGTGGCTGGCGACAAAAGACAATTAAAATTTATAGCATATGTTACTCTGGTCATTTATCGATCTCATTACAATATTTTGTATTATATAACAATCTGAGTAATTGCAAGTCGTTAAGGCACATGGAAGGTGTATGTATAACGCCATATATCATTCAAATTGGCACTAATGGGACGAGTGAGTAGATTAAGAACGCAACAACTTTGCTTCCGGAAAAGAAGCCCATGACTTTCATTGAATGTTAGGCTGGGTGGGCCTCAAGGCTATCCAGTCGTTTCTCACCTGCCGGGGAAACAAACCGTCCAGGCCGTACCTTAATTTTTTTTGCCACAACACTGTTTTCGCTACCATCACTCCCCCCATTGTTTTACGCAGGAATCAGGAATACATTTATTCCGTCTTTAAAAGCCACAATGATTTTCTTCTCCAGATGTTACAACTTTCAGCCATTCCTTAGCTGGTACCGGCACCTATTACCACCTTCGGTGCGACTCTTAGAAATTCAATATAATGAAACTATAAAAAGGCAAATCATCAGATAATTCCACTTTTCAGTAACAACGACGCAAAGTAAGGGCCATTTTACTTCAGGCAGACCATAAACTCAATCCTTTATGCGAAACATTAAATTAATTTTGGTAAAATTCGAGATGAACAATCTTTCCATAATTTTTCCCATCTTACTGATTTTTAGGCGTGTTTTCGGACACGAACTGTGAAGAGTAATCAGTGACGTCATGTGGGTTTGTCCGCTGTACTGTCTGGCCCGAAACCCAACAGAAGGATTATCGTAAAATTCCATTTTGCCTTCACGCGTTTACGATACCTCGCTGTAATTGGTCGTTACAAATTAGAAACGCTCTATTTTTTGTGGTCTAGGAGCTGAGACGGAAGAATCTTTAGAATCTAAACATAATATTCGAAAACTCTCGATATCTTGCTGGTTCCTGGATAACGATAATAATCGATTACAAACTTGTTGCTGAAGTACGGATTTGTGAGAAACGTAAAAAGCCATAATTAAACGACTCGCATCTTCAAAGTTTTCTTGAAAACAGTCACAAATTAAAATTTAGGTACAAAAGTAAGCAAACGAGCCGGAAATGTTACGCCCTTTGGATATTTCCTAACTTTTCAGCTATATCGAACCATTACAAAGTGTTCTGTAATTAGGTCCTTAAGTGATAGGGAGGGGTCTCTTACTGCCACTGTAACCGAGATATTTAATCCAAGCCATCACATTTCTCACCTCTCTTCTGGAGAGGGGCATATAGAATCCCAGACGGGATACCGACTGTCCCGCCGTTCCACCTGCTTTTACTAACACTGTCTAGCAAACGGTGGGTACAGTTTTTCAAAATACGCCGCTGACATTTCCTTTCCTAACCTTTCAAATTCATAAATTAATATGATTTAATCATTCAACGTTACATAATACTCTGTGATGCATCTTAAGGCCTTAAACGTCTACCATACTTATACATAATAATAAACGTTTTTATAAACTTTACGCAGTAATTCAAAATAAAAATCACAAAATCAGTAAACACAACTATTTTATTGCAAGAAAATTCAGTTACTTACACAAAATCGCTATAGGTTTAAAACAAGAGGCCATATTTAGGCGACATGTACTAGGACTAAAGTGTACTGCATTTGTTTACGTAAGAAAATGGCCTCTCCCAATTTTTTATACCTTCCTTAACGTAATTTTCTATACTGACTTCGTCTGAAGAAGGCCTTTTGGCTCAAACACGTAGCGATTTCTTGCAAATAATTGAATTTTCTATCACTACAATACTGTTTGACTGATTTTGTGGTCTTTATTTTGAATTATGTAACACAATGGGATGTCCTCTCCAGATTCCGTAATAATTGAAAAAACTGTAAAGAATGCCATGGGTTTTTGTGTAGTGTATTATGGACACGTCATTTCTAAATTGTTTCGTTGCAAAATTCGTAAAATTTCATAAATACAAATTTATTTTATCTATTATATAAATTACCACCACTTTGGTACTTAAAAGGTAGTACCTCAGTATATCTTACATGGATACTACCGGACGCTGCGGTACAAAGTTTGCAACCAATTTCAGTACATCTGCTGCTTCTTCGTGTTTTCAGCTTGTGGAAATCCTGTGGACAGGGGTTGAATGCGGTACATCATTTTATGTTCAATATTCAAATAATCATAAACCAACCTTTTTGTCTGGAAAATACAGGTAACGCTAAAAACTGCTATGTAATAATATCCTAGGGTCTTAAGTTAAATACCTGAACACGCTGAGTGAAAGCTGGCAAAATGAACACCTGCATAAACAATCTCAAAATTCTCTGTTAAAATAATTTAAAACATGAAGGTGTAATGCAAATGCCACATGGTGTGAGCCGCGGGTCATCACTTGGTTGTTTAAGGGAGAATAAACAGTACACAGAAAGTTCAAGGGGCGGACATAATTAAATTAAAGCAATTAGACGGGTTAATATAACCTTAATTGCCTGTAGGTTTGTGTAAATAATCGCGCTCTTGAGATGTATGTAATTTACGCATATTCGCAACATGAACCTGGAAAGACACTCCCTCAATCTTCATGGTGCCATGAAGATTGAGCGAGGAGGTTTTTCAGAAGCTGCTATCTATCAACCAAACTACACGTCATCAACTAAACTACACGTCATTACATCTTAAAAAATCATAAAATTAATTGAAATAGTGCTCACTGACACAGTGCGATTCCGAAAACGAATTCCGAAATAAGTTTAGAAGAAACGGAAATGGGAAACAGAAGCTTTGATTGGATATAAATAATCTCATTTCCTTTGATACAGGAAGTAGGATATTTATTCAGTAACAATACCTTTCCACATAACATTTCATAATTCTGTAACCAGTCATCGATCACCACAAAGCATATTATGAAGCTCTGCTTCATGTTCTAAAACACAACGGAAAGTTTGGAAACTGCAGAATTTGAGCTTCCACACGTGTGCTTCAGCACGAGGATGGAAGGGCTAGAGTGCGCGTGGAAAGCATTCAGACAGGCAATGTCTGGGGAATAAGTTAAAATTGTCCTCAGCAACCCCTAGGAGAGTTGGATCTCATGATAAAAGCCAAGTGGTTAGGGGAAGTCGTCATGTTGAAATGTTTGTTTTCTTACCGAGAAATGAACAAGAAACATGTGGAGCAGTGAGTTCTTTTGAGGCAATCGAAGGTTTTGGAAAACTTCTTCCAAAGTCTTTCTTAAGAAGGCTAGAACAACACAATGTAATTAGGGTCCATAGAGTTTACAAAATTTCCTGTCTAATTTTTAATATCGGCTTATTTATTGCAGACAAAAATAAGTATTCGGAAACAATAATAAAATGAGTAAACCATTACACAAACTACAGGCTAACAAATTATGTCCTTGACAAATTATTTAAAGCACCTTGCGAGCTGGGGCCAAGCGAACCAATAAATTCACAATTATACGGAACACAGCCTTTCGGAGGAACCAACTTCCTGGAGAAATAGACAATAGATTCTCTCGAACGTAAGAAAACTTCTAACAGATTTCACGATGTTATGTCCCAGACAGCAGTAACTTATGAGCAGCAGTCGCCAGACTCTCAAAATCCACCCCATAATTAATAAGGAAAAAAATCAACTTCTGAACGTAATTCTTGCAAACACGTATTCCAGCTACGTTGAATTTATTAGACACTTCCAACGCTAAATTTCCTAAAGGTCTCTATGTTCGTAAATGCAGACGATAAAATCGTGTTGCGTGGAAAAAACTTCAAGTGTATTTATGATATCTTCAAATATTTATAATTCATTTAATTCAGTGTTTTCAATTTGTCCATCGTCCAACGATCCCCGGACTGTCCATATGGTATTAGTGTTGCGAACAGAAACCCTGGAACAGCTTCTGTCTGATTGGTCACGGCCTATAGTCATTTCTCCAATACTCCATACAACTATGAACCAAAGAACAATGGACGCTATATACGTAGTCTAGATATTGATGGAGTCACTAAGCGTGCTTGCTCACTTGCTCCATGGAGCAGAGTCCTTCTTGAGAAGCTAACCGGTTCTTAGTTAATCAAGAAATTCCCCCGAATTGTATGGAATCCGAAGGTTCATTACCGCGTTTACAAGAGCACGTCACCTGTCACAATCGCTCACTAAAAAAAATACAGAAAGTAATGTCCTGCAATTTATGTCTAGTTTCCGTAGTGATATCCGTTCTTCACACATGGACCATTATTTTTCATATAGGTATAAGGGCAGAAGGGAAAATGGGAAAACGAGACAAAAATTTACACCGATTTCATCACCACATGCACTGCATTTACATGTGGCCAAAGGAACAAAAAATTTCAGTTTTAAAAATTCCCTTCACACTTGTTCATATCTCTTTTTCATTAATTCTTACACTAATGTGAATAACGCCACACATATTTTCATTTTATTTTATCTCTATGCTTGTCACGATAATGCAGTATATTTTGAGTATTTTAGTTTCTGAGTAGATTGAAAAAAACTTTGATGGGTTAAAGCGGGGATTCTTAAACTTTTTCACAGAGTGCCGCAAAACTGAATATAACAATTTCAATATGTACCCATTTTCATTCAGATAAAAAAAAGTTGAAATTGTGTAGAATGGCAGAGAAAATAATGAGTTACGTAATGTTGACAGAATTGCTGCGTATTAGCAAATACATTTGGGGTATAATTTATTTATTTTTTAATTTCTAATTTTTATATTAAATGTTTTGTTAAGGTTGCGTAAGAGCAGACAATGGCACGCGTACCAGATGTGGTACGCGTGCTCTGTCGTGAGAAACTATGGACTAAAATATTAGAACTGGTTATACCTCAGTTTGTGAGACTCATTACTGAGTTTCTTCGACGGACACACTGGATACGATCTGTCCCAGACAGCCGATTTGTGTTACTGCAATTCTGCAAGTGTTCCTAGAATATATTTTGGGATGCAGAATACATCGCAATGCAAGTAAAACTTGAATTAACCTGACCGCTCAACAAAACGTGCAGAGCATGAAGAAAAAGATCCCGTGGGGGGGGGGGGACTTCCTCGAGATTCTTATTTACTGTTTATGTTGACTTTAAAAAGTAGTGTAACTTAATCCCAATACTATGATGCTGATTAAATTATTTTGTAACATTTTATATAAAATATTTCCAACACTTGAAAATTCCGGTCATGGATTGCGTGTAAGGGAAGTCGAATTCGGTAAAATGTGTTTTTAAGTGGCGGTTAGATATTTCTTGCTCTCCTTTCTCTTTCTGACTTGCTCCTTCCCAATTCTACACTATTCCATAAAGGAAGTGGTTGCAGAAGATGGAGAGATTGACTTTCGTATGCGGAACCTTACTTTCCCCTCGCAATTTTCAGCGTCTGTAAGGTGGGTGGCGGTCAGGCTAGGGGCCAACAGGTTCAGCCTCTATATTCTTCTACGGAGGCAGAATCAGGTTAGAAAACCTTCAAGCAGGAATCTAACCCAGTGGGGTCATTACTGTAGGCAACCAACACCATAATTCAACTCAATGAACCTCGGGCGACTACCCGACCACGTTTTCTTTAAGTAAAGCCCCTGTTGCTGCAACCGAAGTGCACGCAGCGCAGACAGAGTGGTGCGAAGGTTCCCTAACATCTTGAAAAACATAAGAACTTCGCAGCGGGTGGTCCTAGGTTCATTATCAGTTACAAATGTCGCACACACGCAAGATATGAACGTCGTACAATTTTCTTTTGGTGCATCAACCCCCAGTGGGCCAAGGCCTCCTCATTCACGAGATTTATAGATCACACACAACGACGCACCATAGCCAGTAAGATTCCTCTGGACGAGTGATCAGCTCGTCGCAGAGACATCTACCTGACAACACATAACACTCACGACAGACATCCATGTTCCCGGTGGGATTCGAACCCACAATCTCGGCAGGCGAGAGGCCGCAGACCTACGCCTTAGCCCGCGGGGCCACTGGGATCGGCCGTATAATTCTTAACACTTCAAAATATTTCTAGTAATGTAGAGAGAATTGTTGCAGTCTTCATTCCTTCGACATGGCGGAAGAATCGACACTGAGTATCTCATAGATCACTTACCATTTCGAAATTTTATCAGAAATTAAACAGTCTGACGTAATCATCGGTATCTCACTCTTTGCAAAGTTTACGCATAAACAACAGGGCACAGCCGTTCGGAAATCTGCTGCTTCGAAGTGGGAGATTCAAACCATAGCTCGTGATTTATAAATCCCCTACAACTTCACTTCCAAATGACACATAAAACCGAAAATCCTGTGGCTTATAGGATACTTAAAACTTTGAAATTTTACATCAGATACACAGTATGCGATACATAACCAAAAAATGCACTTAATGAATCACAAATCATGACAAATATTAAACTCCGACATGTTTTGGCACCGGAGTTCCATCCTCAGATATTTCTGGAACAAAATAATGCAGGAATACGAGATTAGTGTGTTAGACTATATCCTTTTGTTCTAAATGACTCCCTGTAGATGGCAACCCGGTGCCGAATAATGTAGGAGTTTGATATTTGTCATGAATTTTATTTTATTAAAGGCATTTGTTGGTTGATGTATTGATTGTAAGAATATGCACGTTGTGAGGAACATAAAACACAGTGAGTGCTTTGTAGAGACGTTACCACTTCTAAAGGCTCCCTACCCGTCTTTCAGAGGACTGTAGTAAATAATATGCATATGAGATCGCAGAACTTTATGTTCTGAATAAAAGCTAGAGCTTGTAATAGTATTACAACACACACACACACACACATGATCTATACACTTCTTAGCATGTTTCAAGTATCTGCCTGAAGATGACACCGAGAGGGTCGAAACATATAGCTGGTTAACTTATCATTTTTACAAAGTTGTGTTTTTGACGATTGTTGAACTGCCTTTATTTACTATATGCTAAATTAAGCATTTAAATGCTTAGAAATACCAACACAATACACTGCATCAGGCAAGCAAATGACCATTGGCCCGTATAATAAATACTTCAACATTTTTCCGTTCTGAAGGGATTGTTTTTAAGGAGCTGACAAAATACGCTTGGAGCGACATAAGGAGCATAACATTTTATCGATATTGTGTAAGTTGTGTTGCATACCAAATGCAAGGCGTTAAAATATCCAGTCGTTGTAATAAATTCTCACTCGTGTTTTTGTTGGTAAGAATGCTTTCTGCCTCTTCTGCAATTAGATATTAATTATTCCGTTGCATCCTACATGTGTCTGTACACAGAACGTAAAATGTCGCAAGATTAATTTGGGCATTGTTGACAGAGTGGTTACATTAACTATTAATCAATAAACAAACATTACGTACTGTTCTGTTAAGGGTGTGCAGGCCCAACAAGCGATCTTAACGAAGACAAAATATAAACCCCCAGTCAATTTAAATTGAGCCCTTATAAATTTGGAATAATGTTGCAACAAATCCATTTGCCCTACTTATGCTACAAGCTACAGCAGAAATGTTTTAACTCCACTCGGCCACCTCAGTACATGGCATCACTGTTCGTATATTCAATTAGTATTCAGCATATCCATACAGACAGTTCGGGCCTTTCAGAGTCGACGTCTCCATATTAACCATTATGCATGTTTTAAAAATAGACGTACTAAATGATTTAAATGTAATTTATTCATAGAGTGTTTTAGTCGCCCTCCAAATGCGATATTTCAAGGAAGACTGTTTTTCAGCCCATACACTCCCCAGCATTTCCGAAGCTATTATTGCAATGCTGAAGTATTCTACAGTTTGATGTCACCCAAGGTGATCACCTGCCCAATTCAACTATACAAGCCCCTTTTTACGTAAGAACTAAAGAAATTGTGGGGAGATAAATCCGATAATCATGGAGTTCAAAAGAATAGATCTCGCCAGAAAGTCACTGACATCACGCGATTATTTCTCTAATGAGAGAGTGCTGAATTCTGCTGCATATATTCAACTTTGTCTTTCTTCAGTTCCGATAAGGTGCAGGTCTTCAGAATATCAAATTGTGTGGGAAGTATATATATAAATGCCTTTTTTTTTAAATTATAATCGGTACTCAGTAACCCTATTTACCGACATTATCTACAGTTGCTTCTAGTTTACAAGGTTTGAAGTCTTCTTAGCTAAAGCAAATTTTTCTTTTTTAATAAACGAGTAAGACCATGTACTTCATACACAGGACAGTGACAGGTGACATAAAATTTGTTACTTGCATGACTTGCTACAAAGATTCGCAGGCAGGCCAGAATCATGTTGCCAGGAGTCGTGCAGTAAACGGATGGCTTGAATATTGATAAAACTAACTTACATTTTTATTGTGACCTGAACCGACAAGCAGTGACACAGGGACAACAAAAGTTGCATACCGTGTGGAGAGTTTATTTAAACAGGGGTTTCTGTAATAACCATTTGGAAAGCAAAAACACAACATGTTGCTGTTGTTGTTGCTGCTGCTGCTGCTGCTGCTGCTAGATGTAAGCTGCTAACCCGATCATTTTATTGCTGCAATCATGTCACATAATTAACGTTTCACTGGCGACAAAATGAATTACAAGAGGGCACATGTGCTGATGATAGTAGCAGGGAAAGCGCAACCGTTCTAATACCTCTGCCGACACATTTATTCATGAATTCATATGCAAAGGCAGCGAATGGGCAGTGGAAAATACGGTGCTTGCGTAAATCACCGAAGTTCCCAGGTGGTCAATACGGCTCGAGGGTGCGCTGCAGTGTACAACCGGTCCCTGCCATGCTGAATTAAATCACAAACAATACTTTCCGGGAAAACTTATGACGCGCACAAGCACTTACTTCAAATATTTACCTAACCGCCATGTTCCACGAAAACTGTGCCACGCTTCAGGTAGTAATTCCTTGACATAATTGGAGCGCAAAGTAGTACATCCACACGTGCCAAACGCTCAACCTGTACATAATTATTAGGTGGTCCAGCTCTGGTGGTGCTGCTGTATTTTCGATTTCTGTACATTCACGGAATATGGCTCACGGCCTCACGAACAGAGGAGGTCTACACGTCTTCTGCTCCCTCCCACGACTCCTCAGCGAAGTCAAGGTGAGAACTTACCTCAAAAGTACGTGTTCTACAGAACGATTCATTGTTTATATCGACGTATTTCAATTCACAGCATCGGTGCAGAAAATTGAATAGCTTGAGGGAACTAAACATTCCAGCTTGTAAGAAGTATAAAATTGTCTTACATCAGCCACAGTTATGCTGTAGTTTCCGGAGAAACATATCCAACAATTGCTATCAGCGCATGTTTCGGATCCAGTTAATTTTTCAATACGATACACATTCAGAGTGTAAGAACACACACACACACACACACACATACAACGTGCAAGTATCCATACGTGTAGTCTTCAGACGTATCTACACGGGACTGCATACATGCATAGTACACACATTCGTGCATATAGAACACATATATACATGCGTACTTACACACATGCATGCATAAATATACGTATACATACATATATACATGCATAATGCATGTATTACGCGTACATACACACAGGGGTGCTGATAAGTCCTTAGCCTCACCAGAAAAGAAACAAGCTAATGTTTCTGTCAGAATGGCGTGAATTTCCTTCGGCGCCTTGCCTTGAAAAAAAAAACTTGATGACAGCTCGGGTCTCGATGTTGTTGAAATCCCTCACATACATCCGAGCTTGTTTCCTTCCTGGTCGGGCTAAGGACCTTTCAGCATTCCGGTATACACATCACGCACTTCTGTATATGAATATTATATATACATAAACACAAACTTTACTGTGTGCTCACAAGTTACGCCGTGTGGTTTGGTATATAGACGTTTCGGAGGAACCTGCTTCCTCCAGCGTCAGGTTGTAATTTTACGTACCACTGTACCAGACTACATGGCGTCACATTGACACAAGGCAGGATAGCACGAGTTTTGGTCATGGCCACCAAAATTTCTGATCGTATTCATGCATAATTAGTCTTAGGTAAGCGGGTCGTACGGAGGCCCAGCTTACATGTGTACACACGTGAGTTTTCATTTCTTGTCTGTCACATTCTGAAAAATCGACCAGCGGTTATGTGCATGCGTCTGTGAGAGAGTGCGTGAGTGATTAGGACGTAAGGATATTCGTATACCGGACATGTGACGTAAATTACATTTTTGTAAATATGAAATGCGTATAGCTGAAAACAGGCAGGGTCTATCTTTTGGCCCGAAAGTAAAGTAACGCGACACCAATATCATCAGAATATCCCGTACGGAAGAGTATGAAAGTACATATATATATATAAAGACCACGTATTTGTAATATGTCGTTAATCTTTCAGGCAAATATTACATTTATTGATAATTAAGAAAGCGAAGAACCGCTAATTCCTGATTTGGATGCAATTAATGACGGATTTTGTGTGTGTACGCGTATGTGTTTAATGTTGGGATTTGGGTCACGAATAGGAATGTATAACAACAGAAATTAGATAATGGACAGGATCTAATGCTTCTGTCGGTATTGCAGTCTCGATATTTTCAGAATGATACTCTATACAACGTGCACATTCTCGAAAATTGTTATTTCGTGTCCCTCAAGAGCCACAGTGTATAGCAGTTGATCAAGGAAAGGGTTATCTGTGAAAAGTTTAGCTAGGGATGGAAACGTTTAGAATTTCCCACTGAATTTTAAAGAGTTTTTATATTAATCAATCCACAAATCTGGATTTACTTTTCGATCCGTAAGAGGAATATGGTTCTCTAATGGAATTCGGAGCACAATATTTTCCAAATTAATTTTTTTCAAAGGTGATAGCTTTCCAGTGGTGTACTGGTTGATGTAAATAGTGCTGTTAATGTAAATCAAGGAACTGGAAATTTTCAGTGGTTATACTGATGCCTTTCTCAGATTCTTATATTTTCCTTGAGAGAAACGAAATTTGAAGCCAGGAATTCATATTTGATTAGAGCTTCTGTGCAAGAGGCAGCTGTTTGCAGATTTATATTACGACTGCACATAATCATTGTCTCATCAGCAGACCATTTCAACAAATACCAGTTCGTTACGCTTGTCTTCTTATATTGTAATATCGACATAGCCGACTGCTAGGGTCCATGTGCGCCCTCCGCTGCACTTGTCCACTTCACATTCACACAGTCTGATGCATTATTATTGCTGCCGTTCCTTTGAGTCATTCATCATTGTCTCAAAGACCTGTTTCTCTGCCAGCCGGATGCTAAGTGCTATGAAATTTTATTCGACATAATCTGCAATTACGCTTAAATTAAACACTTAATTTTAGTTTCTGCTTCGAGCATCAATTCTAAACTGTTTAATTACCTAATTCCAACTCCAAGTATCATACGCGTATTGAATTAGTACTTTTCAGAATGAGAGGGAACTATCTAATACAATTGTCGGTAGGAAACCGAATAAGGATTGGCTGTTGCAATAAATAATTTGACTTAAAAAGCATAGGCATAGATGTCAGATTATTATTAAAACCGGTCTTAAAAAAATGACACGTACGAGTGGAAAACGGATTCAATAGCAGGAGTATGTATAATTTTTCTGCATAAGGACAACAGAGTATAAGAGGAGCTTATCGTCTCACACACAGTTCACCTCAACACTGCACGATCTGAGATGTAAGGCAATCTAATAATGGATGTACAGTTAACTCCAGAAATTTCGCATGTGTTTGATATTCCTAACACATATTAGCTAATGTTCGAAGTTAAAAGTCGTTATGATTTAACAAATTAAACATTGTCAGACATCCTCAAATAAACTGGAGAAATCAGGGCCGCCAACAGCGGATTTTGGACTCTGAGAAGTTTAGTTTAGTCACTCCCCACATTCTTCAAGCAGGGGCGCACCGAATAAAAATCTTTACGCTAAATCGGAGAGGGTGACCGTCAGTTGTAGAGTTACTTGTGCTTGGTCTAAAAGGATTAATTTTGCACAATCGATACGTAATGATAATACCTAGAAAAATAAAATCGCATGCTACATGGAAGGGCCGTCAATAATTTGTGCGAGATACCACCCCTACACCCCTCGTATCGTCGACACTGGTAGAAATATGTGATAGAATTAAGGTGCCTTTACCATGGAAAAATAAAAAAGAACCATTATTACATGCAGGTTACAGTCAATAGTGAGTTAAGTAAACATGACCACTTTCAAACAAGTTGTAAACAAGTGAGGATATAGCTTCACTGACCCTTAGATCTTCATTACGTGAATCTAAACTGGGACTGGGGACACTTACAGCTGACAAAGATAATAGCAGATCTTCTAATTGGTTTGTTAAGGCTCTAAATATTGAATCATACCTGCAAATCTGTCTAAAATTCGAATCAAATGGCTCCTACATGCCATCCGTTACTTAGCATTTGCACGTTATTTCACAAAGTACGTGACTATGAAGGCTGCTTTAAATAAATAAAGTAAAATAAAGGTACAATATTCATGTAACATGCACCTGAAATAATTTTAAAAAATTCTACTTTAATTTATTGTTTCTGATGCTGTTCTTGGCTCTTAGAATACAACAGCGAAAGAAGGCATTGCAGAATACGGTTTTATGTAAAATTGACATATTTCAGACTCATACTGTATAAGTTTATTTGAATAAAGAAGGAAATTCATAGCAACGGTCTCCGGAACATAGTTTCTTCGTCTAGCATAATTTTGGAGACAAAATGAAGAATATTTAAGCCGCAACATACAAGTTATCCACATGGTGTAACCTTATGTATTTCTACCTGGATTACGCACGGTTAGATTACGAGCCGCAGTACCAACCACCACGACTTTGAGGAACGGCTGCTTATACCTTCAAACAATTCATGACCCCTTCCTTCCAAATATTTACCACACAGCATGCAGATCATCTCTCCAGCACACTATTTTCTCTACAGCTCCTACAGTCCAATACAGAATAAGACAGAAGGTGACATGTACAACTGAGTGCATAAAGATACAATATTTGCTGTTCCCATGAAGGTGAGATGCATATTAAGGACTTCCGTTTTGTGACACTGTTCACTCTTGTTGATAAGCATCAATTCGAATAACAAGCTTTCCGCACAATTACGTCATGCGGTGTGAAAAGAAGTAGGAGTTTTCTCTTAGACTCATCCAACCACCAGGCTATACAGCGTCATGAAGAAGGAGATTAAAATATGTTTGCAAAACGCATAGTGAAAAATTCTTAACAACCAATCTGTAATACATTCAGCAGAACAAACAAATATTACAGAAGGCATTAAATTGGTTTAATTAAGGTCCATCTGCTATGAGGATCTTGACAGAAATTAATTTCATTACGATTAAACTCTTATGAGGATTAGCTGAGAAATGTGTTTAATTAAGACGAAATTCTTATGACGATCTGCGCTAAAATGGTCTTAATTAAGCTCAGACCGTTTGTACTCGAAGTGAAAATAATTTAACTGTAATTGTTATGAGAATTTGTGCTGAAAAGTATTTAACTAATATCGCAGCGTTGAGATATTGATCGAAGCGAGTCTAAATACGATCAAACAATCATGAGGATCTGCACTGAAATTACATTAAATAAAGTCAAAGTATTTTTTTTCTTATAACGTTCATTAACCCTCGACTTCGACAAAAAGAGAACACTTTTAGAACACTTTTAAGTTCCAAATTTCTCGAAAACGTCTGTACTGAAATAAATTAATACTTATGTTTGTTAGTCACTTCATCAGAGAAAAAATATTGTCAATACAAACGTTTTTCAGAGATCAAAAACCAAAAGGTTAGTAAATAATCAAAGCAGTTAAAAGCTGTAAGGAAGAACGTTTAACCTCATTCGTCAAGTAATTACAGTGGGTTCACACTCACGGAATGAGCAAATAATTCGAATCCACCACAGTAACACACAAATAAACATTATCACTCTTGGCCTTGCTATAGGAGAGGATATATTATACAGAGTGGGCAAAAAGTAGATATAAAGTAGGTATACCTACTTTTGGCCCATCCTGTACAATAGTATAGTACTGTATACGAGCGCAAGATATGGTTGAAAATTGCAGCTGCAGTCCGGTGAGTGTGTGGTGGTGTCTAGGGTAGTAGAGGAGAAAACAGTAACCGAGAGGAACACAAGATAGCAAATCCCTAGCGTGTCGTCAAGTGGTCGTGGCAATTAGAAGGGCAAACACAATTATGGAGAAAATGCCAATGAAATTCGAGCGTGATTCAAAACCAAATCTGAAATGTCGCCCACAAAGGACACTCTTGGTATTAGAATACTAACCTACGTGACGTACTATTAATCTTGTAATATGTTAAAGGCGCAAATTCCTATGAACTCATATTAAGAGAAAGAAACAAAAGAAAAAATAACGAAAGAAACAAAAAGTGTAAAAGGGAAAGGGGAATATTTATACAGAGTAACAGAGGATATCATGTTCTTCCTCTGGAAGCTACTCGTGTTTCAGTACGTACATGACATCAGAATTTTAGAAATTATGTCAGCAAACACTTACGTTGTCAGAATCTGTACTACAGACCGCGCAAAAATGGCGGGAGCAGTACCGATCGTACTATTCTCGTTACAGACATCGTCTGGGAATCTCACATTCCATTGGTTGCCACTCGACACGTCAAGCCGAACAGTTTCCACTTACACCCACCCTGTACTAGACACATCGACAGCGGACACTGTTTAGTAACCCAACCTTGATATGGGAAGAAGATGGATTTCCGAAGGGGTGATAACAGATCCTATATCTAAACAGCGTCACTACCCTTCCATGGGCATTCTCTGCATTTGTTTTCCATTATATTGTTCTTTCCGAGTATTTATATTATGTATATTTAATCCATTAAAACAGGGTAGTTACTACATCCACCACCTATTTTAACATTAAGGCCTATACATTTTGATAAGTCCGTTTATACAGAGTGTTTCATAAGTTGTAAACAGTAACGTAGTATATAATTTCCCAGATCTTTGTGATTAAAGATTTGTTATAAACATGGGGCTCATTCTCAGCAGTTATTGTGTCCTTAATGATAGTAAATGAATCCCAGTGAACAGCGCCTACGACAGATGCTTTAAGCGCATGTCGGCTTGAATGAAAGGGAGTATTACTTATGAAGTTAAATTTAGACGTTATACTAATCACGTAATATGTGCTTATATTTTTCCCATATGTCTTCAGTAATCGTTATCTTTTATTATAATTTTCAAGCGGCATTAACTCCGAAACGTTTCAAAATTGGACATATGTTTATAATAATTTTTTAATCACGAACACCTACATACATGACCGCAACTTATGAAACACCTTATATACTTCATATGACTGTCTGAATAAACAGTAATTATTTCCCTAAATATCGTAAATTGACTGGTCTTTGTAACGGACAGGCAGGCAATGATCTTTATATCACGTATATGAATTTCAAGGCTTTAATTTTTAAATTTTTTTCGGTTTACCCCATATCCCGCTAACGTGGAGAATACGGTGAACTCCTAATAATGGGAGCAGATGGGATTTAACTTGGTATTTAAATGGTTAAACGTGTTTTTACTGGGTGATTATATGCCTACCGAAACAGAAGATAAGCAACACATCGGTTGTGATTTTTTTTTGTTTCCGAATATTACAACAAATCAAACCCTCTTTCATATGGAGTCAGGTACAATATAAATGATCTCTCTTGCTTGAGTGTACATATTTGCCCTTAGCTTACTTTGACGGAGTTACACAATTTTTATTAAATGTAGCAGGATGCAACTAAAAAAACAAGAAGGTAATCAATGTACGCATAAAGTAATGTTTTGGGGCGTTCGCGTAATTTTTATACCTCCTCGTCTATCCTAACAGTTTGATGCCATTTCAATCAATGAGAGCGCTTTTAATGCGGTTTATTGTCGTTGACAACAATAAAGGTACTTAGGTATGCACTTAAAAGTCCCAACATCATTGCGCGATTTCATCCGAATTCGGAATTTCTCGGAATATTTTCATGAAAGTTCCCAATAAAGAATTTCATCTAATTCCGTCCAGTAGGAGCAGCGCTGATACACACGTGAAACGGACTTGATAAAGCTAACAGGCGCTTTATGAAAATATGTGAAAGAGCTTAAAATTCAGAGATAAAATCTTCTAAAACATTAACAACGGATTTCAATTTATCAAGCTAACCTTTCATATACTCGAATGTGAACACAATAGATGCTCAGTCTGCTACATGTTTCGGCCCTTCTTCAGAGTTATCAAGCAAAGTACGTACAATATTAAAATTAATAACAAAATATCAATAATTCATCTTTGAACTCGAAACTAACGGATGCGATGTGGTGAAAATAATACCCATTCCTTACTCGACATTCCTTTAACAGACATTACTTACACCTAATTCCGCTCTTGCCCTTCATTTTAATTCCTAACATTACTGAGCTGCACTTCAGTCATACAGGGTTACACACGGCCGTTTGCCTCCCTTACAAATACACTGTGCTATCTATGTCCAGATAATTCATAGCTGGCATTATGTTTAGCTGTTGTATATACTGGGTCAGTAATAAATCCTGCCGTCGCGGATGTAAGCTGTACATGTGGTAACTCCATTCGTGCCGTCATATTAGTCTTATGTCAAGGAAAGGGCTCTTTCTTTGGCCTGTATCTTTAACGTCAGATGAATATATGGGGAACCCCCTCCCAGTTAGGGAAACGTCTAGAAGAAACTGGCATCCAGCAGCAGCAGCAGAGCAATTTCTGTAAGACCCTAACTCCAGCTTCTTGCATGTCTGCTCTTACCCCATACCTAACTTCAACCCTCTGTCTAGGGGTTGTCGCAGTCAGCGCCTATAAATCCCGCGGACAGGTTTAGTGTTCCTATGTGGCGGGAGAAGTCCACCCAGTAACTACCTGTAATACTGGCCAACTGGGAGAGGGAACAAAAACCCCCCAACTTTGAGCGTGAGTCGTGCCTACCACGCCACACTGCCTAATCTATACACGCTGTGCTATTTTATGGGCACGTAAGGGACTCTGCGTGCTTGGCGTACATAATAATACAACGCTGGTTCCTGTGGAAACACGTTTGTTGATTTTATTTCTGTTTATTTTAGTGAGAAATGTGAAGATTGTTAACACAGGTGAGATACGAGGAAGTGCCAGTCTTCCGTCAACTACTGCGAGGAAACGAACAATACACGAAGTGAAAAGTTTTAAGAAGTAACCAGCATAATGAATGCCGTGTAGTGTCCACACCCTGACTTCTGACGATAGTTTGTTCCAGATGGCCTCCATGATTCTCGATGAGTTGTTGTCTCAATTTTTGCAATAAAACACCATTACTTGTTCCAGTTCTCTTCAACATTACACAAAATGGCTACCTCTCCATAATGCAAGCCACTAGCTGTGATGTTTACTTGTTCGGTGTGACGCGGCCTCATTTACAACCACGCGATTATCGTGGAACCTTAGTGATACTGGAACATGTTGCAAACATTTTTGGGTACGCAACTGCGAAGAGTGAGGCAAAGGGTATGGAATGTGTGGTTCCAACAGGAAGGTGTAACGGCCAACTCGGTAAGGCAAAACATGTGATCTTCTTAGGGGAATGATAACGTCACAATTTGGCGACTCTGTTGACCGTACTTGACAGGTCAGAATTTCTCCTTTGAGAGTGTCTGAAGTATAAATTGTATGTTGCTTGCACAGGCTGCAATCAGGAGCTGAAAGTTAGCACTACATGGGGAAGTGTAACAAATAATGGTGCATTACTGCAGCGAAATAGGCAGAACTTTTTAGATTACAGCAAAATATCACACGTCACGTAGGTCATCCGGAACAAGTAATCTTAAGATGAAAGGATTCTAAGTCATTATGTTAGTTACTATTCCAACTATTGTTCAGGCTTTCACAGTAGTTTAGAGAAAACCGACACATCCTAGAGCCCAGCTCTATATTAAATAATAATGGATAAGAGAGGAAGAGGTCGTGGCCTGGTCTGAGGTATCTTAGTAGTTTTCTAGTATAATGCGGAAAAGCCGAAGTAAACACAGGTTCGAAATTTGTGCCTTCTTCATACAGAGCAGTGTTAGCTATTAAATCACTACTTTCTGTCACCGATGACGAGTACTGCCTCTGGCTTTAACAATAAATATGCTGAAGGACTTTATCTTCGCCGAGACAAATAATTTATTTTAAATTATTTTCCAGCTCTGAAAATATTTTGTCTGTTATCCAAAGAAATCTGTGCCGGTGTACTCGTGCAGTAATAATGTTTACAGCGAAGACCAAAAAGACCTGAAAAACTTCCGTCTCTGACATGTTTCCGTGTCACACGAATGCTTATACTTCCAGACACAAAAAGTTCACAGACCGTGCAGCTGCCAGCATTACGTCATAAATCTTGAGACAAACGTGCATGCTACCTACATACATTGCCGTCAAGGATCATCGTATATTTCCGTTTCCTTTTCACTTTCTTCCCCATTTATTTCTTTTTTTCAGTTGTACTGCTATTAGACCGGTTGAAATCAGGGAGTACATAAAGTCTGTATGTATTTTGGTGTTGTGCAAATCATGAATTGATTTGTCGTTTGTTCTGAAAACTGTAAACTTTTTATATCTTAACTTTCTGTGCTGTCGCCTTTTTATTCGAACTAATGCTATTACAAGACATTCTCTTACATTTATTAACAATTGCTTCCCCTTATAAAAACAAAACTACTTTTTCTACCATATAAAATATTTTAAAGTGACTTCATTAAGATTCTGTACGAATATCATATTTGTCGACGGTCAGCCAGTGGTTTCACGTCCAAGACAGGGGTTCTTTCCTGTCAACCTCAAAATCTGTACTTGTGTCAGAATTTTAACCTTTAAAGCCTACTGGTCACGTGATGTACCAACAACTGTACGCTCTGCCCACACTGTATTTATATGTTTTGTATTTATCTGAGAACAAACAGCGACTTGTGCCACTTACAGCATAAACTGATTGGTTTTTGTAACCGAGATGAAAAGTGTTTACAGCGCGGTACGGACTG
>Ga0136643_10001047_pt1 | contig 32701 bp, 31 predicted proteins | sample TergutLab28metaG_FD_96883 | JGI IMG/M metagenome (GOLD analysis project Ga0136643, IMG submission 96883) | Labiotermes labralis P1 segment gut microbial communities from Petit-Saut dam, French Guiana - Lab288 P1 (version 3) (version 3) | ecosystem: Host-associated > Arthropoda: Insects >...
AAAAAAAAGAGGGGGGGGGGAGGGGAAGAAGAAGAGGGAGGAAATAATGGAAGAGGAAGAATTTATCATCATAATTTCTAATTTCCACCAATTATGCATGACATTTTAGGTTCTCACAGTTGTATCACAGTTATGGCCTTCTGAGTTACAACGCCATGTAGAATGATATACAGGTGCCAATGAATGCCACCAATTTTGTACTAACATTTCACGAGTGATGAAAATTACTTACACAAACATTGTGATGGTGTGAACTCTGATATTTTGTTGGAGGTTTTTCTTATATTAATAACTTACTCTGAAAATAATGTAGGGCAGTATTCAACTTAAACTGTAAAATTATTAATTTTCAATAATTTCCTTCTGTCTGGCTGCTGTGACAGAAGCATTTAAAGGACAGCAGCAGTAGTAAGTTCTAACTACAATTTCTTGTTTCACATTTAACACTTCCACAGAGAATACAGAGGCAGTATGTCTTCCAAAACAATGGTAACCACTCACTGGACTATACAATGACACAACCCAGAAAAAAAGAGATGCAATGAAAATATATAAGATAAGAACACAAGATATGAGATGCAAAGATAAGCATAATGATAAGTCGAGAAGTGTGTGTGTGTACAAACAAGACAAGAGAAGGGCACAGATAAAGTGAGAAGAGATGAGAAAACATTAGATGGGAAAAGGGGGAATGAGATGAGAAAACAGCAGAAGAACAAAGATGACAAAAGAGATTAGAGGTTAAGAATGCATATGAAATAAGAAGTGATCTGACAAGATGAAGCAAGAACAGTGCAGATGAGCTGAGAAGAGACAATATCAAATGAGAAGAGCAGGCATAAAATGAGAAGCAGTATGAGATCAGAGAGGTATATGCTGGAGAACAGGAGATAAGAAGAGTATACATTACACGTAAAATAAAGGAGAAGACAGACAAAACCAAATTATGAACATTCACTGGTATGAAGGCTTCAAATGTCACTCATCACATGCAGATTAGTGGCTCCTACAGCTTAAAATGGAATTTCTGCTTGCATCCACCTAACACCCTTGTTTCAAATTATGTTCTATACTTCCATTGCAGTGACTATGGAGGAGAAACAGCTTAAAACCATAACTGAGAAACGTGTTAGGACTGACAGTAAATAAACTTCCACCTACTGTATAAAAAAGTAGACAAATATGCCACATCAGGGCAAATTAGGATCCTTACTTTCTTCTTGCAGACGTGCAATATTCTGGATATCACCAACATTCATGAGTCGGTTGCTAGATGAAAAGCTGCTATCTGATGCACTGCTACACTGGTCATCATCACCCCCACTATCACAAGACACTGCATGTCCACTGCGATTACTGCTACTGCTGCTTCCATCTTGAATTATGAATGTACAGTTCAATCCTGATGGTGTTGTGCTTCTGGATTTGGGAGTCAACGGAAATGCTGCATTCTTGTCAACAGGCTTCTGGCGATTTACTGAGCTGAGATCCGATGCCTTACGAAAGGTCGCATTTAAATCTGGCTCCGGTAACTTCTGGTAAGCTGTACACATTCCATCAGGCTCAGATGCAGTCTTCTGAAATGTACTATGTCTCGGTTCAGATGACAACTGTAAAAAACAAATTATATAAATTGACACTGGCATATCACTGTATAAATCAAACTACACATACATCAAGAATCCATGGATCCAGCCATTAGTAAATGCTAATTGGGTAATCTGTTTTAATTCTTTATTTCTTTAACATTCACCCTTCTTTTGGAAAAGCTTGGTTAGTCTACTGACTAGGCTATGGGACTGATTCAAGCACAGGCACAAGACCTCTCTCTTCTCCAAAGCATCTAGATGGAATATGGGGCCCTTCCAGCCTCATATTCAGTGGGTACTGGGGTTCTTTCTCCATGAGTAAAGCAGTAAGAACATGAAACTGACCAATCACCTTCAACCAACAGCAAAGTTAAGAATGCATGCAGTTACCCCTCCACCACTATTCTTGATGTTGTGCTTCATTAAGCATACCGTTTGCCTTCACAATTCCAATTCTACAGTAATACATATTGTATACTTCATACAGCAGGGTCCTTATTGAGAAACCTGATAATCACTCACCTCAGTGCAGTGTCTGTCATTCCAGTACTACTGACCCCTTACATAGCCTGACATCCCCAAAATTATCTCGCCTTTGACCCCTTACATACAATTTGTGGCACAATTTAAAGTTGGAATATTTGTGAATTGGGAACTGTAAACACTTTCATTAAGTCAACATAAATATTTATTACAAAAATAACAATTTTTCTAGCAGTAACAAAATGAAACTATAGGGGGAAAAATTTTGTTCTACTGAGTAGTATCTACGTAACCAGCAGACCTACAAGGATGCATGGACCCCTGGTTCAGAGACACTGCCTTAATGTGCAGCAACTTGCAACACTGTGTAAGTTTTAAGTTATTGGAAAATACACCACTTTTATGAATGTGTTCACTTCTACAAAGCAAGGCAATGTAGCAGCATGATGGAATAATAAAACTTCTTAAGTCTTCAGGCTTTCGGAGGGGGTGTTGATAAGATGACAGTCTTATTGTGGGATTATGTAATGCATAGTGGTTAAATTTTATGACGTCTCAGAGGACTGTACTGTCTCCATCTTCAGGGTGAATACACAGATTACTCCACTCCCATTAGCTCTGAAAAATCCTATGCCCTCTTCCCACCCCCTGTAGCTGTGATTGGCCAGACCACCAAAAATCATCCTGCATAATTACTTCAGAATCCTGCTAACATATGCAGTCACGCTCAAGTTGGGGGGAAGTACATTCCTCCAAAATGTCATAACATTTAACCAACACACGGTGCAGAAACATGAAAAAACACCATTTCCAAACTATCAGTGGGCCCATTAACACCATCTAAGTAAAAGTCAGAAGATAACTGTTGCAGTATGATACATGATACAATGTAGGACATTTGGGTAGATTTTGTCATAAATAATGAGGAAAATTAAAACATGAGACACAGGCAGTCAAAAAAGACAAATGTCACAAAAGCCTACATCACGTAGTCTAATGGCAGTATTTACATTCTTCACTACAAGTACAGCTTATAAACTACATCTACACATAAAATAAACTGTCCAGCAGACATTAAGGTAAAATGCAACAAAAAATACTACACAATCAAAAGGTAAAGCTGTATCCATGCATGCCACGCAGATGTACTGCAGAGAGGAAGTGCAGCTCCATTCATTCTGCACCAGCACAACAACAATACTGAAAATATTTGTATAACACAATAATTAAACTGTCCTAAAAAGGTAACCTTAATATTTGCACAGACTTTCAAACTGTACATATGAGTCAAAGAGCCATGACTGTAGTCTCTTAAGTTATGATGCCATGTGATATGGCAGCTGGGTGCCAACATTTCTTACTTACATTATTTTGTGCATAATCCTGTACTAAAATAAATAGTTTCTGTGCAAAATGGAAGTGCCTTTTTATTGCAAAACATTTGATTAAATTCAGCTTACCATCAAATACAGCTGCAGCACTTCATAAATTGAAGACAGAAACTCTGGTCGAAATGTGTATATTTTACAAGGGATAGTATGAAAGTAATACGGCCTCTATTTTTTTTTTTTAGAAACTATGACCACAATTATAATAAAATTTACATACATCACAGGTACATAAATTCAAAAGTTGAGAATATTTTTCCATACATATCCCTCATTATCAACACACTTTTACCACCTTTGCATGAGACACTGTATGCTGGTCACACAAAATTCTTTGCTGAAATATCAGAGCTCTTCCAACATGCTGTGTTTCAGCTCAATGTTGTCTGCAAAAGAGCATGCTTGGAGTCCATCCTTCAGGTGACAAAACAGACCTAAGTCCGAGGGTGCTAAACCAGGACTGCAGGGAGGATGAGTGAAAACAAGTCACTCCACTGTTGCAACTGACTCCCTTGTGTGCAGACTGACGTGCAGTCTGACACTGTCATGCAGGAGGAGGATTCGATTCATCCTCCTGTTTAGTCAAACCCTTCAAATTCATTGTATGTACTACTTTAAAGTCTGCAAATACTGCTCTGAATTGATTATGGCACCTCTCTCCAATAATTCCACTGACAAGATTCTTTCAATCTCCCAGAAGATTACTTTACCTGCATAAGTCTGCACTTTGAATTTTTGGCAACTGATGATGCCACTCCATTGATTACCTTGTCATGAGTGGGTCGTAATGATGAAAACACATTTCATCACCAGTAACTGTTTTTTACAGAAAAGCATCTAAAACTTTCTCAATGCATTGGAGAAATTCTGCACAGACATATTTTTGGGCTGTTTTGAGTTCAACGTTAAGCATTTTCAGCACCCAACTCGTGCAACCTTTTCTGCTGCCAAGTTCTCTCATGATGGCAATAAACGCCATTTTTCCAATCCATACCATAATGCACATTTTACTTGTTGTAAAGAAGCAGTCATCCCTTATCAGCACACCAACTTTGTCTTTGGTCTCTGTTGTCACTGCTGTGGCTGGTCAGCCCTTGCAGGACCAGTCACCAATGACCTTTCCACTGCTCTTAAAATGACAGACTCAGTATTTAAGTTAACATATATGGCAACCTCAGCATACACACTTCTCAGACATCTATGATGAAACTCTATCAGAGTGGAGCCTTCCACAGTCAACAACTCAATTATCACTTTCTGCCTACTATGAATGTCCACAATAACTGCCATTTTTCACATTAGAACTGGACCTTACCTTGAGCAAGTTCAGTCTGGTCTACATTCTCACAGAGTACTTCCTTAAAACCCACTTTAATAATACCTTCCCATGTCTTAGATCTCCAAAACTTCCTTTTTCTTTTCAGATTTTATGACAAAATTTTTTAATGTGTTTCTCTAATATCATCCACTTCATTTGATAATCCTTAGTAAGACACAGAGACGAGCACAAATTCACAAATTATGACACTCCTTATTATATAACAGTCTCTGTCCTGTAACTTCCTCTCATATAGAACCAAACACTCTAATCAGTATTTTTTATACACTATCAATCTATGAAGGCTAAATAAAGATGTTTGTAATTTTTTCAAATTAGATTACAGTTTTCTGGAAAGGGACACATTGTACTTTGGTAGACAAATAAACTTGCTGCAAGATGAGTGAGAGTTTGAGAGGATGGGGTGAGGAACTCAAAAAGCTAGCAGCAATCATATCAAATGTGCTCACAACTAGAAAAACACAACTATGAGTATCACTGATAACAATGCTTGTAAAAGACTGCAAATGAGATCTTTGTTGATTGCCTTCAGCAGGGGGCATGGCTCAAATACTGTATAGGCAACCTGTCTCTAGTTTCCACACAGGTATGAAACGTGAAACCATCCTCCTCCAAGTTGGCAACTATGCACTTTGGGTGATGGCTAGCAGACCAATAGAATAATCCTTCAGAGCAGCACTGCATCATCGGCATGAAAAAAGGGCTGGGCTTGGACTGCTTGGCACCTGACGTTGGGACTAAAGAGTTGTCCCAACACATTGTTAAAAAAACTACCAATCTACACTGCATAACATCCCAAAAAACCAAAGACCTCAAATAGGGAAGGGACTCAAAAAACATTAGCACTGCTGTGTAACATCACAAGCACCACTGCTAAAAGCACACTGTCTGATGGTCAACAGTACAGCAGATGGGAAGTAACAGGGACCGCTCACTTTCATGTTCTGTGATGCAGCTCATTTACTGGGTTCTTATAGCAACATTTCAGAATAACCCACTGCCTCCATCTTCAGAGTATAAATGCCACTCTTTTCTTCCAAAATGGTGACATCTATATATGAAACTACATCGTGTCACGTCTGAGAGGACTCATCAGTATATGAACCTCCAATCTTAATATCTTTCTGGCATTATGCTACAACCTCCCAATGCCAGAATGTATCTTAACACTTTTAAGCACTGTTTACCCTAAAACATGACTTGACTTTCTTATACAAGCACTTTTATTAACCCTTCAAGCCTGTATTCAAATGGGGCTCAGTGTTTTACCCAGGCACTATTTAAATATGTCTCCTGAATGCAAGAAACTAACCACTTATGTCGAACTGCTAGTAAGGTATGCTATGCATGAATGTACATGTGTACATCAAACCAGCTTGAAGGGTTAAGGAACACAAGCACATTAAGAACTCCTAATATAGTAATATATATTGGCTATCATACATTTAAATGAGGCTCTGATGCTATTTTCTGGAACGTTGTGTTGAACTCCAGCGGTTTGTCAGTATGAAAGTTGACACTACGAAGCTGTGATTCTGACACTAAGGACCCAAAAGTACTGTCAAGCGTGAGACTGAAGTCATCAATGTCCTCACTACTTTGAATCTCTGCAGTTCTCCAATCTGATAAATTCCTCAAGTTTTCACACACTGGTGACTCCATCATAGTTTCTAGACGGCTCAACCGCTTTTTTGATCTTGTAAATGTTCGAGTGTCTATGCTATTTTGTCTAAATCCTGCAAAGATACCAATTCATTAGAATGGCACCACATAGAGATACAGTACAAAAAGAATAAAATTCATACATGCAAGTTCTACCTTGTTCTATTTCTTCTAAGTCATGTACAAGCTTCCTTTTCATTAATTGGAATTCACTGTCATTATTATTATCCACATCTTGTCGCAGCCACATTTGTAAATTGTAGGGAACATTGCTGGATACACTGTTTGGCAGAATGTAAAGCCTAAAACAATACATAACAAATTTAGTGAATGTAACAGTAATAGTTGTGGTATCATTAAACAATCATATGTTGAGGATATATGGTTCTTGACAAATAAGTAGCAAAACAGGTAGTTACCAACCTGATATACAGCAGCATGCACACATATGCATGCATGTGTGCACACATATGCACACACACACACACACACACACACACACACACAGTGTTCTTCTCTGGTGATATGTAACAACATATTAGCACCTTCTTTCTTAACAGAAGAAAAGTATGCTAAAACGGACATAAGGTTGTCCATTTTGCTGCATGAGCAACACCACCATAACAAAAATATATGATCTGAACAAATACCACTTACACACTTGAGCATGAGAAGTGGTACGTTATTGCAAACTGCATGTGCCTTTCAACAAATGCAAAACATTCAGTTGTGTGGTTAGAAAAAGGAAAGCCCCTAACACTATAACTTCTGTCAACCAGCAGTTTCTCTAGTTTGGTAACCAGAAACTAAAATGAAAAAGGGCACTGGCAGTATACGAGGTTTTGACAGCTAATATCTATCTCAAAGACAACATTTCTGACATATCAAGCAAGTTCAAAATTGCATATGACTTCGTGTTCCTTACAGAAGCTGGCATATCATGACACATTTCATATTCTTTCATAACAAAACACAACTACCATGCAACTGGTGTTTTTCTTGGTTTGATTATACAAAATTTGTTCAACAGTGTGATCATATTTCAAGTCATACATACTTCTTCAGTCCAATCATCCAGTATGAAATAAGAATTCAAAAACTTTTTTTATACCGGTTGGGCAGAAGGCACACTCAGCTTCCTTCAACCTTCACACATCTCGGCAACACACGTAATTAACGCATAGAAAAACACAAGATATTTAAACTTCTTCTTTTCCTTCTAATTTAGATAACATTACAAGCGTTGGCAAGCTCTCTTTCATCGACAAGACTGTGTCAGCATTCTTTTATGAAGTAGCACAGCACAATTACAAAACACTCTAACTTGAAAGTTTTATTCGCCCTCCTACTTACCACCTTTCTTCATCCAGAAAATCTTCATTGTTGATGATTATTACATCATATTCATCCAATGCTTGATACTGGAGATCAGCATCCACAATGAAGTTTTCGTTAGAAACACGAGAAAGTATTTTATTTCCTATCAACCCATTCCTACCGTGCTGTGATCTGAGTCGTTCATTTTGAAATTCCAGTTTTCTAACTTTATCCTGCAGCTTCCGTACTTCATCGCGTGTATCTAAAACATCAGTCTTATTTTCCATTGTAATGAATACTTACAATACAATCACACACTATTGCACATCAAGTTTTCTAAAAATATATACACAATCATACACACACGTCTTACTAAGTCACATTCCTTCACAACATTGATAACTCACGTATGATCCGTGGCTACACCAAATCACCACAGAGTATTTCTGTGAACACAGCGGAAGATGGCACTATCTCGGGTCAATGCATTTCATACCCAAATAAAAGAATAAAATATTCCTCAAATACGCTGTGTATGAGCTGTGCTCAGAAATGCACTATTTCACAGCAAATATTCAGAATCCACGAAGAGGTACATTACAACACAGCAGTAACGTGAAATAATCTTGAAACACCACAGCTGTTGTCGGTAACGTAAATAACCGAAGCCCCCCTTCAACCCTCCAATTACTGGCGAAGTTATTCAAGATCTAACAGTATCCAAAATACGTCCTTCTGTCAGAAGAACAAACTCGAGGCCGAAGAAACCCATAAACCATTTCTGTATGCTGTAGGTTTCGGGGCCCGGTGGCTCACATCACTCCACCCGGCGGGGTTGGTAGTAGCCGTACTTATGCCATTGGGTGTTGGCTTAGTATTAGTGCAATTGTCAAGTTAAATGAAAGGAAAATTGTCCTTAGATATGTCCTTTTTTGTGAACAGTTCGAAATACTGCAGGAAGTTCCTGGCCATTGGCGTTTCACCATCATCTAGCTAACTTGGAGTTGGGCCACTTGTTGATCTGTTCGGGTCTCCCCTGGTTTCTTCTGCCTGTTGGTCTGTAGTCTTTTTTCTAGGTAATCTATTATGGGGCATTCTGCGATATACCGCTCCCACACACGAGGTAATGACTGTCAAGTCACAGTGATACAGTTGTTTCATCAAGAATGTTAGAAATGCCATCCCAAAACATGCCTGTCCAGAGGCTAAAGGTAGCAATCCTACCACTGGACTTACCCTGCTCTCGGCTCATAACCAGTTCAAGAGAAATGCTAACTACTGGCAAGCCTCACGTGACAAAGCTGGATGGATTATTCCCAAAAGACTCAGGAATGAAAAATGTACTATGATTTATGTGTGGACCGGGTAGCTCTGTCGGTATAGTGACAGACTACGGACTGGACGGTCCGGGATCGAATCCGTGTGGGGACGAGATTTTCCGCCCGTCCAGAACAGCCCTGGGGTCCACCCAGCCTCCTGTACAATGGGTACCGGGTCCTTCCCGGGGGTAAATGCGGCCAGGGCATGCCACAGTCATGGAAGAGTAGAGCCATACCTCTACCAACCCTTTGGGCCACACCCGGCCTGTAACAGGATCACTTTACCTTTTTACTATGATTTAAATTGGCTTTAAAAAAATTTAAATTCCAAATAATTATTGCTAGAGGTGGTGGTACTAGTAGTAATTTCATTCTGTTAATTATGTGCTGACTAAAATTACACACACAACTCAGCAAAGAAAATAATATTATCATTCCCAAATCACCTAAAGTTCTCCAACATTTTTCATAAAGTTCTTACCTGCACTTACTGTTTATAACATGCATACTGCATACTTGACCAATGTGATCTTAACTGTAACATCATGTGACTGATGACAACTGTAACTCTCTTCATATTCTGTTATTTAATTTCTCTTGGATCCTCAACACCCTCTCAAACACACTCATACCACACTCCTTCCCCAAGACAAAGTTTCACTCACAAAATAAATACTTGCTGGAAGAAATATTCATCACTATATTAGGAGAGAGTGTAAACTGCAAAGAGAAATACTACTGTGTTATTACTGATCGTAACAAACTAAGCAGTACAGCATTTGGGTCACACACATGCACATACTGTCAGGTATTACAACAGTGGAATGTATGTCCTGGAATAGCATGGGCACAGAACATAATAGCACTGGTTTTAGACATACATGCAATATGATCTCATAAGCCTACTTTTTTTCCTTTCAAGGAAAAGGAGGCTACACAAGCCTGCTCTTAACATTAAAATTGGAAAATAATCTTCTTGTTCTCTACAGTTTATTAGAACAGCCATCAATTTTTGCACCACTGATCCTTGTATGCAAAATAATGCATATACTAAATTTAAAAGGAACATTCCACAGAAAGTCTTGCACAACTCTCCTATTCTCATGTAAGGTATGACATTCTCACAGTGGTGACTATGGGATTTGAAGCAGTGTAGACGGGTAGAAATTTACAAAACTCTCCCACCCTTAACATGGAGGATAAATGTTCCTCCAACACAAAGGTAAATTTCTATGTGACTACACCACATCACATCCCAGGAGATAGTAATCTTCATGTCCTAATTCTGTTCTGCCACATGATTAAGAACAATACTAGTGGATATCATACTTTTATTTATGAAATTCTATTACTGATCATACACGAATATTAATAATGATATTTGATCTAAAATAATTTGATAGTTGCAGGACGGATAAATTTATCTTGCAGGACATACAGATCAAAGACCTGTCATATGAATACATCTTCGAGGAGATTTTTGAGATTGAGTATTTTATGCAGTGATCCTCTGACACAAGGCAGTAAAGTAATATTAAAATGTCCATATGGGATGTCAATACTCAAAAGTATAACAGCAGCATCTTCATGTTTTGTGTTATTATCAGTTATATGAAACACAGACGTCCAGAAAGTGATTCTGAGATTTTAGGAGACTTCAATTTTTAACAATTGTACATACTGAAGAAACAGAACACAGAAATAATAAAACAGTCTCTATAAACTGTTTCACATATGCACATGCATGTGTGGTATGACATATCTAGCCAGTAAATGATTTCAACAAATGCAGTGGTCAGCAGTCTTTCATCCACGCTGCCCACCAGCACACAAGACCCAATGTGGCACTTCTGGCATAATCCCATAAGAAAATTCAAAGAGCAGTAAACTGCATTATCTGAATTCAAAAAATTGGGCAACACAACTTGCACAAAAAACCTCTCTTTGATTTACTCACGGAGACTGCTAATGTAATGCGGCTGCATTCCATCTTACTGAGAATTTCAAGTTTTTTTTCTTCCATCTGTGGTCAGACAGAAGTTCACCAGAACTACAAGATAAATACTGTGACCTCAGCTAAGCAAAAAATACTGCAAATCTACTATCAAGCGTGCCAAATCACACATTAATTTTCAACACACAAACACACTACTTTTCAACTGGCACAATATATCTGACTTAACCTTTATTTAAGTGTTATGTTAGTATGCATATGGCTAAAAAAAAAACCCTGTCACTTTCTGTACACTGTGCAAAAGTGCTGCTTCTTCTACAGTGGTTAATTAGAAAATTCCTAACCCAGTCTCCTGGAGCTGTATGGAATACAATGGCAAGAGTCTAGCTGTAGTTTTGATAATGGTTGCTAGACATTTTGTGTAAGAATTGCACTCACTCCTTGTCATGTTCATTACATCAGTTGTGTCTATCACCCTTCGTTTAATACAGTTCAGTCATACATACAAAGTGACATTAACAGCAGTTCAATTTATCAAACCAACCTTACAGTCAGTGTAAGTTTGGTTTGATAAACTGAATTTTGCATCATGCATGGTACATACGATATTAAAATTAACAGCAGTGATGGCTCTTTAATTTTACAGTTCTACAACAAGACATTAATATCAGCTTTTAAATATCTTATTCAACTGGAAATTTAGATCATTAAAAATTTACATAACTCTTTTTATACTGAGGTTAGAAATAGATCCCATGGATGGTGACAATGACAGCACTTGAAGCTTCCCACTCTGCTTACTGTTGTATTCTCCTCCAGCCCCTGCTGAACCATGTTCATCAGCCCATAGCACTTATTCTAGTTAAAGTTATTACATGGTTACTGCCAAAATCATGCAAACACAATGACTAGATGGTTGGATGGGAATACAGGGCACAGATTCATTATACTGCAGCTGGGCATAATACACTGTCTCCATGATCCTGCTGGTTCATTCTGTCATACATAATGAGTGTCCATAACAACTCCTCATTCCTTCCCAGACACTTCCACTTCATACGAGTCATCTAACAATCACTTCTGTCCTTCCAGAGCTTCTCCATTCAACTTTCCATGTTCTTCCTTCTTGTGTGACCTTCCTTAACTTTCTGTTCCCAAGTGACCTTTTACATTTAGTTTCATTAGTCTTATATTAAAAAAAAAGTGGAAAGTGAAATTTAGAACAACATGCTACTGAAAAAATGTACACTTTATAAATGTCTCATTGTAACTCTGATAGTTTAAAACCATAAGCATGAACATACTCCATTCACACATACTGATTGAGTTAAACTGCATTCATGCACTTGGTTTGCACATTAAAGAGTTGTCAATACTCTTCATTTTGTACGTGAAACCCATCCGACAAGGTTCTCTGTGAAATTATTACTGAAGCTGAGATATGCAATAACAAACATTAGAAAGTAGGCAAAACAGCTCAAGTAGCAACACTTTTAAGTTGTATTTGTGAGGCGAATGGTTCACACCTTCGCCAAGACCCAAGACATCATGACAGTTCAACCTCTCTGTGTTGGCTGACCTAAAGATTTGCGTACGTAGTTTCTGTGCCATACTATATATGGGCCAAATTCTCATTCATTAGTGGAACTACCTGTTGCTTGCTCATGCAACATCCATCCTTTCTCCACAAATATGGACAACAGATTGGCATTTTCTGGTCAAACTGATCCACAACTATATGGCACTTCAACACACTACTCATTGACATGGTTTACTGTACTTCAACTGCTCTCTATCTTGACTATGTCTCTTTGCGCTCCGAGCTATACATTTACACAAGTGAGACTGTAAGGTTCAACTTTTGTAGCGTCAGCTGGTTGTTACTTTGTAACATTTAAAAATCTGTGAAAACATAACATGGGCTCTAAGCAAAAAATAGGTTAATTAGTTTAACATGGAGAAGAAAACAAGAAACACTGGACTAAATTGATAATGGTGTTAGTCAGTGTATAACTACTGTGCAGTTTGGTGTTGTGAAATCCACTGCTGAGAACATAAAAAAACAGGGAAGTAATACTGAAGGCTTGGGAAGAAAACTATGGTAGCAACAGGAAAAGAAAACCATGAAGAAGAGATAATGAGAATGTTCATGCTGTAACACTACTATTTTTTCTAAAATATCATGGCATGAATGTCTTGGTTACTGGACCAATGGTTCAAACAAAAGCCAAGGAAATGGCAAGACAGGCTGCATGTTAAAAATTTTCAGGCAAGCAATGGATGGCTTGAATGAATCAGAAAATGACACATTAACTTTCAATTCCTATCTGGTTAGTCAGCCAGAATAGAAGTACAAGTGACTAAAGACTGGAAGGCAAAACTGTACCAGGTACAAATAAATACCCACTGTCAAATCAGTTTAATGCAGATGAGACAGGATTGTTTGATCAACAAATGCCAAGAAGAAGTTTGATTTAGAAAGGAGAAAAATGTAAAGGTGAAAAGTTACAGCCTCTAGTTTTTGGTAATGCTGCACTTCCTCATGCACTCAAAGAACAATGGACAGACAACAAGCATCTTCCACTTGAGTGGCATTCTAATAAAGAGGCATAGATAATCCCACACAATATTTAAAGAATGGCTTGAAGTTATGAATAATATGATCAGAACACAAAATCAGAAAATCTGGCTGCTTGTTGACAATGCTATCAGTCATTCTGTGACAGAAGTGATGACTAATGTAACAGTGAAGTTATTCCACAAAATATAACATGTGAAGTTCAACCTTCATACCAGGGAAGCACACAAGCTGCAAAATCGTGATATTGCCAGCAGATGTTACAGTAAATTGTCAAAATCACAGAAACTAATAACACAAAGTATGATTTCAACAAATCAATATGTGTCACATGCAATCTGACGGTAAAGAAGAGCTTTGGAACAGATTTCAAGGCAAACAACTGTGAAGTGCTTTGGACGAGCGAGTTTAATAACCAACAGGAGAGAAAATGAAGGCTGTGAGGAAGATACAGGGCTAAAACATGTGACATGCTGTCTGCCACTGGATGTTTAGAAGGACTAATGTCAATCAATTAGATTGAAAGTAACAACACTGATCTCATTGTACACGGCAGAGTGCCCTCCACCCTAGTTGAGATTCTGGAAGAAATTTTCAAGGAAATGGAAGAACAGTACCAGATGCACACTGTGAAAATAGCATAGTGATGACAACTGTGATGTAGTGAATGCAAATCAAGCAGGCCATTACCTCTACCTAGCCATAAAGCAGCTTGTCAGTGTGTGTCTCAAGTAATTGCATAGTCCTCAGCCCAGCAACTTAAGTTCACATGCAATCTTTTTCATCTGTACAAAAGTACTGAGTCACAGTGGACTGCAGGTAAGTTGTCAACAAGACAGTAAAAAATCAATGAATATTCTTTACCAAGTGAATGCAATTATTGTTGCTGAACTTCAAACAACATAATCTTATAAAAGAATGTGTTTAATATTAAACAGATTAATGATTCTCGTTCACGAAGTTAATGTATGTGTACTGTACTAACACACAAATACTTTGGATCCAATAAGTTTCTCTCAGATGGCCACCTGTGTATTTAGTTGGGTGGCTATGATGGAACGAAAGGTGGCCAACATTGACACGTTTCACTCTAGTACCCTTAAATCGTTACATTACCATACCAGGCACCAATGCTGGCACTGGAGTGTTCAGTTACGAAAAAATGCCAAGAAAACTTTTGAAACATTAAAAGTAGCTTTTGGAAAGCAGACAACGGGAATAACATATGTTCTTGAGTGGTTTTCCGAGGTCAAAAGTGGTCTGACCTCTGTTGACTTAGGACATTCACTGATGAGCCAAACCAGTGAAAACGTGGATTCAGTGAGGAAACTCGTTCCAAAAAGCAAAATAATGACTATATGTTGGGAATTTCATTTGGGTGAGTTCAGAGGATTTTGAGGGACAACCTAAATATGCACTGAATTGCCACCAAATTCATGCTATACACCTGCTCACTCTGCACATTATGTGGCTAAAAACAAATGACTGTCATTTCACGCCTTCTCCACTCACCAGATTTAGCATTGTGACTTTCTTCTTTTCCCAAAACTCAAAATGGCATTTCAGCAAAAGATATTTAATATCACCATGACACAAGCAAAATCATGGGACATGCTTACTGAATTTCAAACAATTCACTTAACAGAGTGCTTGAAACAGTGATAGCTGAGCTTAGTGTATAAAGGCCCAAGGTGACTATTTTGAAGGGGACAACATTGATAAGGAAGTATGTGTCGGTGTGGAAAAACAAATTCAGTACAGAAACTGATCACACCACACAGAACTGTAAGTGTACTGTGGTAGAGGTTTCAATGCAATTCAAATCCTAATTCAAGACTTTTTTCCATTCTATTTAATCACACAAGTAACACTTTTCTTAGTTTCAGTGTTATTTGTTCTTGAAAGTTTCTGCTGATATTCAATGATATTTACAAGCAAAGCAAATAACAAGTGCATCTGCTAGTTCATCATATATCATTACTATCAGCTGTTAGATCATAAACAAGTTTTCGGAACTAATGTCCTAATATTCAAATACAGGTACCCATTTAGGAGTTCGTCTCAATCAGTATTTCATGCCACTAAATATTTAATAACTTGATTCTTAAACAAGGCATGCTCTTTCTCAAATAAATACATGGCTGCCTTACCTTGGTCACTTCGAAGTTAAGATGGAACAGCAAACGTGAACATTAATAAGTGAACTGTAAAAACACATATACGGCATTTCTCACCTATACTAAACGACAGAATGTGACTCGCAAGTTTCCTTTTGAAATCTGGTATGGCACTACATATGTACAAGAATTACATATCACAATTGAAAAAACATTCTGTATGATCTTTCACATTAACCAGTTCATTACAACTCCCATCTTTATTTAAAAAATGTAAATGATTCCAAATGTTTGAAACACCTGAGTGTAAAGCCACAAATATACAGCGTGTTGGTAAATACATTAAGCACATTTAGAACATATTGTTTTTAAAAAACCCTTTGATCATAGCTCAAATTCTTTCTTAAAAAGACACATGAAGAAAAATACTGATTGTACACAGTGAGCAAATTCGTGCATACTGCTGCTTCTCTTTAAGTAATACAAATATGGTGTATAACTTCCTCATTACACTCCAAATTCAATAAAGAATAATATACACATTCAATATTCACCTTTGGTTCATAAACCATTTCATGCGGATGGGTGAATATATTTATCTGTCAATTAATGTGTCATCAAACAGTGATCACTAAATGACAGGACTGCTTTTCTAAAACCTGTATTATTCATTTTTCACCACTAACTTCACACATCAGAGTCTTCCCTCCCCACCACATAACAACACCTTTTTTTTCCCCCCCCCCCCCCCCCCGAGAAGCTGATACTCACTCAGACATTGCAAGACATTTTTTGTCTTTGATGGAACCTGAAGGCTCATTACTGTTTTCACATAAATCCATAAATGCAATGCATTCTGAGTCAGATGAATCCAGTTCAAATCATTGCACCAGAATTCTCAAAGATATATTTTAACATCCTCCCACCCACGCCAAGGTTTCACAAGCACTCTCTTACCTTCAGGTTTTCCAACTAATATCTATTTGCATTTCTCAGTCATAAAGTACATATGAGATTCATTTGTAAGTCAAGGACTAAACTAAAGGCTGATAAATATTGTGAAAATGGCATTTAAAAAATATAAGTTGCTGTACATTCACTTACGACTAGAAGTATTTGTTCAATTCATGAGATTTACATGCATACCTATGCATGTAAGAAGTACAAATACTAAACCAAATGCCATCTAGCAGTAACCACATTAAAACAATGTGAGAATGTTACTGGCATTCTAGTACTAATAATATTATGATTGTGTGAGCACCCAGCATTGTGTAACACACTTTCTCTGTTGCCACCTTTGCTGCTTTAATGTGTACAGAACATGATATAAACTTGACAAAGTTAAATCAAGGAACACTTTTCAGCTGCCTTGCTTATCTAAACTAGCTGTTAACTCTCACTTGTGTTGTACGTGAAAGATGATAAGTGGCAAGATGTGAAATCCTGTTTAAATCACTGTTGTGCAGGCAAATACAACTGATAACCACAGCTTCATTCACAAGCAAGTTTGCTGTCAAAACTGCTAAGTGCTATGGCAAATGCTTGTACGGCACACATTGGATAGCGGTAATCCATTGTGAAAACGTCTTCAGCTACACGGCCAAACTGCATCACAATGTAGTCCACTGTGTCAGGAAAAATACTGTTAACAAGAGTATCTCTCATACCATGTACCCTGAAGATGGAAGATGAATGTCTGAAACACTGGTACCAGACTACAACTTCATGTCATAGCCTAAAAGACTGCAATATTAATTGTCATGACCACAAAAAATGCAGAACCTACATAATTTCTGTTTACACTTATGTCATTTACTGTTCTGCAATGAATATATGAGGCTTCACACTCTCACTGAGGAACAAATTTAGACTACAGTCTTCCACTTGGAAGAGCGCTTCTACCATGAAGTTAGAGGTGTCAACTTCCTCCAAAATATCAGTAACCACCAGCATGACCAGATGAAGATACTAATCTGACAATTAAATATAAGCATATTAAACAGAATTCTAAGAATATGTGCCAGTTTTCCACAATTTGTTTAATATCATGATGTGATAAAACATGAGAACCCTGGAATACTAATCTTGTATAATAAAAACCTTGAAACATTAATGATTATTAACATTGCAAAACAAATATTTTGGGAAATGGAAATATTTCCACCTTGCGATGGTTGGTTAATCATCTTGCTTCCATCTTCAGGATAACTGAGGATACCTAAAGATCCTCCAAAACACTGGTATCTATCTACAAAACTACTTGTCATCACATCCTGCAAGACCCAAATCTTCAAGATACAAATAATCAATGGAAGATTCAAGTCTGTTGGAAATGACAGTGGAGTGACTGTTGAAGGCTTACTAACATTTCTGATTCATTCTTTAGCACTAGTGGACTGCTTGGACCCTGAATCAGCAAGCTCCTACAAAATTCCATTAACTACAGTGACACCAAGTCAAGACACCCAAGCACAAAATGTTTTCTTCATTGGCAAGTCCAAGTAAGTTAATACTGAAACTGTATTACAACATAACTGACATGCACTTTGCTCATTTTATGTTTCCCACACAAAAGCATGAAAACACAGCATGATGCAACATGATGTCATGTGCGTAATCTACAATGCAAATAGTCATGGATTTAATAAAATGCATTGTATCATAACTCTTTTACTATAAGTTCAATATTTATATGTATTGTATGTTCAATATTTATACATTTGTGGTGTTCACTTCAAACTGGTTGTGTGTTCACAATTTTTGTCCAGTGAAGCCATTAGTTTTAGAACACATGATCAGCATGGCTACCATATCAAAAACTCGTATAAAATGTTAGCAGCTTTCAATTCAAGAAAAGCTGACTACTATAAACATAGTGCATGCTACTTAAAACTGTCAATGCAAAAAAATGTTTAAGAACGTTACAAGTCTATGTCAACTTAAAACACAGTACACTGTATGTGAACAGTTGAGAAGAGGAAATGAGGAGGAGGAAGAGGAGGAGGAGAATAAAAAGGAGAAGGAGAAGTATGGGGAGAAGAATGATGATGATGAGGATGAGGAGGAGGAGAGAGAGAGAGAGAGAGAATTGGTATTGTTTCAGTTCTTCTTCTTGCTTTACATGCATAAAAAAAATCTCATCTTATATTGAAGAATGTGTCACAATCATTAAAAAAGACATGAATTGATTGTGAAAATTAATCACTTAATGCACAATTTAAATAGAATATTACAGTAAAGGGAATGTAAAGATAAATACAAAATTACTGCATAACAATATTTTAAAAATGCCTACCCTTTTAAGACTTTCCCTGCTTAGCACACCAAATTCATTAATTATTCCAGAAACATCACAAGAGGGTTTGACTGCATATACCAATTAACCTGGCATTTAGTGCATTTATTTGGTGAGAGCTTAAAAATATATAAACCATTTGTTATACTTACCATCACTATCATGAACAATCTGAAAGTTTTTTACGGATGCTTGAGTTACTCGGCCATGAAAGTTAAGCACATATGACTGTGTATCATCATTCCACACTGGTGTCTTGTTATGAAGTTCTATCAGGTTATCCATTGTCTTATTCCGCCAGCATTCTAAAACAAATACATAAGCAAGTGTTGGATATCTTTGACTGAGTAGGGTATGAGCCTAAAACATGAAGAAAGAGATCACTGGGATCAGTGCAATTAAAAGCAAACTACAAACTGAAGTTACTTACCTAATAAACTTTCATGTTGATCCTGAGGTGATATTTGAACCCGCTTATGGTCTTGTGTCATCCCAGGTAAAATTACTGTCATCTTCCTTGGGCCCTTAAATCCCAAAACATTTGTTTCCTGTAATCAAGTTTCAAATTTGGAACACAGTCTTAGAAAAACAAATTACTGCTGGTATATATTTACTCTAATGGTAATCACACTATGTTTATGGTTATGATCGGTTGGAATGTAATTCCATGTAGTTGGGTGCACATGTTCTTAAAAAATGTTAGGTACCTGTCCACCAAAACACCATACTTACCCAAATGCAAGACACGGTTATTACTTAAATCTGCCACTTAAAAATATGGGGTCACTTTTAATTTGCTTAAAACTCAATCAAGTGTTTCAAGTCATGCCAAAACAAAGAAAATGAGGTCACTTTTAATTTGCTTAAAAGTCAATGAAGTGTTTCATGTCATGCCAAAACAAAAACAGTAACAAGTGCAGCCTACAGAAAGTAGAGAACATCCTGAAATCTTATATGCCATTCATTTTGTTGGTCAAGTGGGAGATAACAGGGGAAGGGGGCTACAAGTGCGAGCTGTATTCCAAATGGGATCACAAAATTTATAATCCCAAATTTCAAACAATGCCAATTTACCATGTCATGAAAACAAATAATCGAACGTTTCGGGTTTTTGAAGCATACATCCAAAGGGAAGGCAACAAAAGAAAAATATGCCAAACATGAACTACATCTGCAGATGTTTCAGTGGGCCCAAGCATGGTCATTTGCAGGAACCAGATTAAGAAATTGTTGAGGTTCAGCACTTAACAAGAAAAACTGGAGTGTTGATTACACGTGAGGTACTAAAATACAAAGCACACACTTCACATAATGAACAATTACATCCTGAATGAAACAGAAGTTCTGTGAAATCCCACTGTACTTCATTATGCCATCAAATTATGCTATCAAATTGATAAGGTAAACTCTGCAGCAATGAAAACATAATGTACTGAGATGTAGCTCTCATCTTGGTGGTATCAGCAGATGGTACAAAGTTACCTCCACACATAATTCTAACAACAATAATGCAATAACAACCAGATAATTTTCCATTGATTTGAGCAGCATAATGTAATTACATAGACTATAGCTGCCAACTCCTGCCTAGCGCTGTTTTTCTTCCAGTCTTCTCTTGATTCTCCTCTTCGTGGAGATAGACCATTGTCATAAACAGTGAAATGAGTTCCTAAAAGGTTGGACCGCAGTTTCCCCACATATGATTCTCCTCCACGTGACAGATCAGTTGGGTCTGTAGAAATGAGGTAATTGCTGGTAGCACTCTTCTTGCGTTTCCTTCCAGCTAGTAAGAAAACCTGAAAACACACACATTAATTTTACTGAATTTAACCTTCTTCAGAATGACTAATAAATCTTCACGAGCAGTTTTTGATGCAATAGCTTTCTGGCACCAAATGCATACTGCTCAAAATGATAACCCACCCTCACAGTCAAGAAAAAAGAATATAAACAACAGATGATGAGATAAGCATCTTCATTCCCCCCCAGTAAGAGTATTTTACCATTAATTATAAATACTTTCATAACAATAAATTACGTCCTTCTTCATTATAACATGTATCTTCATAACCACAGAAGAAACATTTGGGAAGCTGCACCAATATTTTAAATGGTTTATATTTTAATTGTTGATTTATTAACAATATATTATTGTGTATCCAGAAATGTACGATTAATGCACATTTCTGTAAAACAGAATGGTTTGAAGATAACCACTTAATGGTTGAAGCATGTAGCATTATAAGTATTGGCAAAATAACTATCTAAGGTTAGTAAAAAGTTGTGGAGACAAAAACAGTTTTCTTCTTGAAATACACAAACAACAGGGGACAAAACGTAAGTTTAATTACAGCACTGTTGAATAAACCATAAATAAATAAATATATTAAGTCATATTTACATTAATTCAAAAGAGAATCTTAATCATTTCTGGAAACCTCTGCAAAACATTCATCTCTAACTCCAGCTGTGCACAAATCCCAGGTGCCAGGTCACCTTGGCAACTAAACTTTGTACAGTGGCACCTAATATTTGTGGGTCCTCAGTACAGAATTTGCTTCATGCCACTCCTTTGGTGCCTCAATGTCATGAAAATCTGTGCACCCCTGTCTAAATCGCTAAAGCACAGCGGTTAATATATGGAATGATTCAATAAGAACTGAACACTAGCGCAGCCATGATGAACACTGGTGCCTCCTGGTGGCAGAAATGCATACAACTTTGAAGTAATAAATCTGGAAAAAATGAAGGGCAGCTCTACAATTTGGTGCATACCAGATGTTCATATCATACTTACTTACTGAGTGATAAATTTTTGAAAGTATTCTTTTGAACAACTCTGTATACATTACCTGTTTTAACACTCAAAATCTGTCACTGTGCACAAAGAGTTTGTTTTATATTGCAGTATTCTCTCTCAAAAAAAAAATTACTTGCCTAAGTAGCATTTAACACTTCACTTAGTAAGAAAGATGATGCAGTATGTTTTCTGTGAGACAGAAAGTGAATTTTAAAACTTATTTACAAAAACTAAACACTTCAAACGATCAAGAAAATATATTCAACTTCAGTTTGCTTGCAGTACAAAGAATAGGTCCAATCTCCTGCCAGTTTACCATGTATCAGAATTCACAATTTAAAAAAAAAAAAAGCATATCACAGTTCTCATGCACTGTGAATGATACAGCCTGAGTTTTGGAACATTTACAGTGCTCTAAAACATAAGTCTGATTCACTTTGATCACCCTAATTACAATTGCAGAATAGTACAAATTAAAGAGCTCTTCATTATGCAGTTTTCTCCATCCTTCTGTTACTTCTTCCACAGAAATATTCTCCTCTGTTCTCACCACCCTCACCATCTGTCAGTTTCAAGAGTGAGAGGCTTTCTACAGTGAGAGGCCAGGTTTCACATTCATAAAAAAAAAAACAGGCAGAATTACGTGGGTGGATCAAAAATTTTCCGGACTGACGCTGTAAAAATCATAAAACTTACCATAAGTCCTATCGGCCGCTGTCACCCTCGAAGTAGTTCCCTCCCGCATGTAGACACTGGTCCCACCGTCTCCTCCATTTTTGGAACGCATCCTGGAAGTTCTTTTCTGTGAGAGTGTCAAGCACTTTCTGCGTTTCGGCCTGGATGTCCTCAATGGTATCGAACCAGCGTCCTTTCAGCTTCAATTTCATTTTAGGAAATAAGAAGAAGTCACAGGGCGCCAAATCAGGAGAGTACGGTGGGTGGGGGATAACAGGAATTTTGTTTGCAGCCAGAAACTGTTGGGTGAGGACGGCAGTGTGAGCCGGTGCATTGTCATGGTGAAGCAGCCATGTCTGTTCTTGCCAAAGTTGGGGACGATGTCTTCGCACTTTTTCATGCAGTCTCCACAAAACTTCGCAGTAGAACCCGGAATTCACAGTTTGGCCTCTTGGGACAAATTCTTTATACACAATCCCCTTGATGTCGAAGAAAGTGATGATCATGCTCTTGAGATTGCTTTTCACCCATCTGGCCTTTTTGGGCCTTGGTGACGTGGGGCTTTTCCACTGGGAGGATTCTCGCTTTGTCTCAGGGTCATAACCGTATACCCAGCTCTCATCACCAGTAATGACCCTAGACAAGAACATTTCATCGTCAGAGGCTAGCTGACGAAGTTCAGGGCAGACGCTGACGCGCTGCTGCATCTGGTCAGCTGTCAGGATCCTGGGCACAAATTTGGCTGTGACACGCTGCATGCCCAATTCTTCCATCAGAACCCGTTGGCATGTCCCATAACCAACGTCCACCTCCTCAGCAATGTCATGAATGGTCCGACGTCGATCCTGACGAATAATCTCTTGAATTCGTGCAATGGTTTCAGGAGCTGTGCAACTTGTGGGTCTCCCGGTGTGTTCATCGTCGTCAACTGATGTGTGACCGGCCTTGAACCGGGCATGCCACTGAAACACCTGTGTACGACTCAAGCTTTGGTCCCCGAAGCCTTGTTGAATCATTTTGAGGGTTTCTGTAGCACTTTTCCCAAAATCTGCACAAAATCTGATGCACACTCGCTGTTCCTTTCTCTGATCCACTGCCAAATCCGCCACGCACCACATACATGACTCCACATAAACGCGCATAAAAACTGACTATGTCATCCCACCTACGTGAAACTTGGCAAGGAGACTCATTAAACATGGTTGTCCTACCATCTACTGGTGCTTGGTGCTAACACAACTGCTGTGCATATGGCGGCACCAGTACAGAAAATTTTGGATCCACCCACGTATAACTTTGTGTATTTCAATCTTAATGCTTTTAGATAGCAGACAGAAAAATAAAAGACTCTCAACCAAACTGCAGCATGTATTCCCCCACTTTTCAGAGTCCCTAACTTTTCCATCCATACAAATTTTACTTTTTCTTCTTGTGGTCTTAAACATGAAGCTTGTCGAACCGAAACCCATTCATGATGATTCTGGTCACAGTACAAGCCCATTACAAATAGATGCTATGGGCAGTAATGCACACATCCCCCTGACACAACAGCCAATGGATACCCTCCAAAAATATTTCCTTTGGCTTTTGCTGGAACCACTGCATCATCATTGACTTAGCATCTTTGTCTCACCTCAATCTAAAACCTTTAGCACCTTCCCAAGTGGTTCAGCACATAGAAATAACACACTGAAACATCCAGGCTGTATAGATGGGAGTCCATCACCTTGCAACATATCCTGAGAAGTGTAGGCCATATGGGGATGGATGCTGTTGCATAAAATGATGAAAGGACTCAAAAACATAGCTGGATGCTTTGACTTTATAGACGTACAAAGATCTTTGAGGATTCTACATTCCTGTGCATTGAAAGTGTCAGGGTCCTTGAAGGTGCCAAGACTGTGACAGGGCACTGACTCCAGCAATATTCCCCAAAATACACAAGGCATTTAGAAAGTAACACCTGCACATTTGTATCTTTGCATCCACAAAAGGTACTGATATAAACACAATATAAAATATAGCTCCAAATGTGTACTTCGTTTCTATACCTCATATTCCCTCATAGTGTCCCTCTAGTTCACTACACCACTGCCAAGACATGCTTCCAGTTTTGTTCTCTTCATTTTGGGCATACGGTGACACTCTACCCATCAAGCACAAACTATTTTTTTGAACCCAAACCAGCAATAATCTCAATGACACTTACTAAACCAATGTTTAATTTCTCCACTAAGGTTCTCTGAAAAACTTGTCAATTTTCTCGAAAAAGTTCATCGACATTTCACCTTTTCAAATCTTGAGTTGCACAGACTGGCATTCCAGACTGTGGTTGGTTCACATTTCTGCCAATATCCCTTGACTATCTCACACAATGACACACAGTACTTACATCCACAGTATCTCAACTACAGAAAGCCAATAATCACTGGTGAATTTCGACAGGAGCTTCACTTTCATGCAACTAAAACTCCATAACAGCTTGCTGTTTGATGCCCTTCAACATGGCCCAGAATAAGCCAACCATTTTGAACCAAACAGAATGCAAACCACTATGAAATCCATGCCTTACTGCATGGCAAACTGAAGCTAAATGAACAATGAATAAGTTGGTACAAATACTGCTACAAGTTCATACCACTTGGACAAGATACTTGAATGGAGGCATTACTTTCTGAATATCCTATGTGGATCTCATCTGAACAACCTTCATATGATATCTTAAAAATATGTCTTCCTGTCCCAAATATTTCTGGAATTGCCAATCCATCCTCCCTAAGTTGGGTCCACAGACTCCTGTTTATTAATGCTCTCAAGCCTTGAAAACTTCCCCGTGGACATTCCTGAATCAACACTCTGCTGTTGGTCACACGTATAATCTGTGTTTTGCATACTTCAAGGAAAATGCAGCCTTGCAAGTAGATGGTACATTAGGTCCAAAAATCCATGGATTCCAGACCTAGGCAAAATGGTCTATGGCCTAAACTGGCACAGAATGTGTTCAGTGAAGCTTCAACCACAGCAGGATTAAAGAAAGACTGCAGCTATTAAAGTATAATAATGTTATGACATGGTTATGGCTTACAATGTAAAATACAAAAATGTCACATAATGTAAGCCTTACATCACATGATATGGTATGGTGCCTGTGATTATAAAACCAACCTCACCTTTTTGCCATAATCTCTTTCTAAGTGTAGAAAATATGTGGGATACAGTCCACGATCCATTCCTTTCCTATCACGTGTAATGCGGCATTTGTAATGAACTCTCTGACAACCTGGTTCTAGGACGAAGCTCTCCAGATTACCTTCCACATCACCTTCCCTCTCCCTCTCCTGAAATCAAAGATGCATGTTTACGAATATCTCAGTGACAGCACAGCCTTAAGTGGAATGAATGAAAGCCAGTGGCAACACTGTTGTAGAAAGCATAGAATGATTTCAGTGACCATTTTCACATCATACAGCCAGTGAGCATGTTTCAGATGCATGTTATCAGCCTGAAAGGCATAGACAGCATGTCAGTAAGTCAAAAAAGTCAGTGTCCCATAAGAGTGACCTAAGACACATTTATGAAGTCAGAACAGTGCTCCTGGATCACAACAGATTTGGCATGTGGTCACAGTGCAGACTGTCGGTGTGGTCTGTTGGAAACATGTGGTGATGATACATTACCACACCAATTTGTTGCCTAGTGCATGAAAGCCCATCACCAGCGTTGGTATGCTAGTGAGGATAATCAATGTGCATGGTGATCCACCAACTTGGATGAGTATATTCATCTCTTACAGTAATTTCTGAAAGTAGACAGGCATTGGACTTGTGACAATTGGCTGTGGAAGCTGGGGTAAATTATTTCTGTGTTCATCACATCGTTAAAGGCATCAAATGGATGCAGAAAATTGCATTGCATTGAGTTCCCCTACCATCTTATCAAAGTGAGGAAGTGGCACAGGTAACTTCCCCCTTGAATGGTACCACAATGACAGTGACATATTTTGATGCCATTTTGCAGCTCTTCACAAAGCGTAGGAATGGGTATAACAGACAAGACTGAAATGGCACTTGAACAAATGGCATCATTCAGGCTCTCTACATCAGACAAAAGTTTGCCACAAACACAGCAGAGTCAAAGTGATGTTATCACTAATGACACTGTTGGTTTCACCCTCTCAAAGCAGAAATCAGAGTACTACCAGAAGTTTCTGGTGAATCATCTACATTCAGCAGTGTGATGAAAGCATCTCCTTTTCATTACAGGTGCTCTACCACTTGTACTGCATGACAATGCACACTTTCATGTTTCAAGGCCTGTGACAAACCTTCCGGCAAATGACAATGGGAAACTTTGGAACATTCTCTCCCCACTCTCTGAGCATAGACCTTGTGATATTGATCTGCTCCTAAAGATGAATGACTCCTCACAGGCAAGCAGATCTGCAGTATGGAGGGGGTTATGGGAACAACACAGCTGTCTGTGGCAGACACCAATAAGAATCAGCCTGCTGATGGCATCTGTCAACCCTGGAGATGTGGGACAAGTTTCACTGTGTGGCAGGAGATTACACTGATGGCAGGTAATGGTAGTTTCCAAGTAAATAAAGCTGTTATGTATGTACAACACATTCTGCCACTACTTTTCACTCATCAGCATACACTGGCAATGGTGAAGACTACATGATTTCATTTTCTGTTAGCATACCCATGCAGAGAAATATGTGTTCAACGGTTTTCATTTCTCCTGTGTCCTAGCAAGGGCATTACAACTGAGTGTTGGGATTCCCAAGGCAAGGTAACAATCTTCTGTACAGGTTAAACCCCATATCCCAGCAATGACATTTTCAGTTTTCCCCAGGTTGAACTCATAAATTAGAGCATCCACCACATTTTCATTACTGATTCCAGGAAATTAAAATGTGTGACTGTTGAGGTGGCTCCAATACTATAGCGTAGCAGACCAAGTATTCACAACTGCTTCGATAGTTCAAACAGGGCAACAAAGACCGTATAGTGATATTAACTTTTGAAGAAGGAAGGTGTCATAAAAATGGTACAAAATGTCAATCAGTACATACTTCCGGATTAATGTTGATAAAATTAGCTGACTCTGAAGCAGGGCCCACAGACTGATTCACTGCATTATCTGGAGTTTGGGGTGAAACAGGAGTAGATTCTTCATCCTCCATATCTGGATGATCATCTGCTGATAAGCTTAAAGTTTCCATTTGGTACTCCAGCTCTGCAAAGTAATTTCAGATTGTCATTATTCTCATATTTTTATTATTGGTCTAAACTTTGATGTTGGCTCAACCAATGATGCTTTGGACTTGCACTTGGGAGGTGCCTGGTGCAAATATTGGCCAGGAAACCAGCCACGCTGACACAATTTCTTTGTGGTTTCCCTCAAACCCTCCAGACAAATGTTTGTGCAGTGTCTTTAAACCTGTTCCAGTTAAGCAGTCACCAATTATCCTACTGATTAACACTACAATACTGAAAGCACTGTAAAATAAAGAACAAATAAAATTATTTATATGTTGATCACTCAGGTTATACGACTGTTGTATTCTGAATTAAAAATTTTCCTGCTCATCTTTGTTAATTCTTTGGTTCTATTGGCTATAATTTTCACCAAAATACACATAATTCAGTTAAGTTAATACCATTCATTTTAGCCATTCACAAAAACTAATGTTTTGTTTGAGACAAATAATTTCATTATCCTTTTATCTGCACAGAAAAAATAAATTTACAACGTTCACATACAACCGCACTGTGTGAATCAGGGCACAACTGCACGTGTACGTAATATCAGGGTATCCAAAACAAGTGCTGAGGAGAATGTATAAAATGCAATGTTATATGTGATACTCTGCAGAGCCTGAAACACCAACAAGCAAATTTATTTCCCAATGCATTAAAAGCATACAATTAAAACATAGCTGGAAGATTGTATGTCTGTTACTTGATGTTGCAGAATGTAGAGTAGAGTATAGAAGAGTAGAGGAGAGGAGAGGAGAGTATTGTAGGGTAGGGTAGAGCACAGCAGAGTACAACACAGCAGAGTACAGTGGAGTAGAGTTGAGTTGAGTACAGTAAAGTTCAGTAACCTACAATACAGTAGAGCAGAACAGAGTCGAGCAGAGTGGAGTACAGTAGAGTAGAGTAGAAAAGAGTACATTAGGTGGGCATGGCAGTAAACCTTCCATCTTGGCTGTTTTTTATTTTTTGTGGAATCCGTTGCATAAGCATTCAGCAGCCCCTCACTTTCAACAAACCGCAGTATCTTACTGATGGAGATATTGGCGACTTCACCTGATTTCAGGCAATGACAGCCCAGATGCCTAAATCATAATACCACCAATGCCTCACAGTCACAAAAAAATGTGAGGCTGTTTCAGATCCCTGTTTGCATGTTGCACCTGGGACTGTCTACAAGCCCTGCTTTCAACAGAGGTCCTTTTAAATGACACTGTCCTGTTAGGAACTTCGTCATTATTTTTAGTTGGTTTCTGCTCAAGTTGAGTTACTCCCCAGCTCTTTTAAGAAAGCCCTTTTCCTGCCACTCTCCACAAATAGACAGCTGATACTCCTCATGTTTTCTGCTCTTCCAGCCCCTGATCACTACCCTGGCAACCTTTCCAGTTATGCCAAGAGCAGGCTCAGGTCCTATAAGTGGATGTGAGGAGTCTTGCCTGCCTAAGTGATCAGTTATATCATTTCCATCAATCTCCATGTGTACTGGCACCCATACCAGCTGGATCCTGTTATGTTCTGCCAGTTGCACCAGGGACTGATTGCAGTCCCATGCTAATTTAGAATTTGTTTGGAAAATGTCAAGGGCCTTAATGGCTACCTGAGTGTCAGAAAGAATACATATGTTTCTGACTATTTAGTCTTTTTACATATTCTCCGTTACACGAGCCTTAATGGCATATATCTCAGCCTGAACATTCTGGTGCACAGCCCAAGGCTGAAGCTCTGTCCCCTTCTCGGGACCCATATATACAATCCAGTACCAGCGCCTTTACTGCTCTTGGACCCGCCTGCATACCAGACCAGCCCTGTGTTAATATCTGGTTTGAACCCCTTCTGCCACTCACACTTGTCAAGGAACTTGACAGTGAACTGAGTGTGGTATCATCCTCCTAGTCCCCATCTATAGGATGAGTTCATGCTCCATGTCCCAACATTTTCTAGCTTGACTTAAATTTGTGAATTTAGTTTTATTAAAATATAACCAACTAAATGCAATTAGTTGGTTATATTTTAATAAAGTTCAATTATTGCACGGTAAAAACATGAAAAAAAAAATTGTGAATTTAGGTTTCCACTGCTAGCTTCACATTAGTCTGCAGATCCCTGCCTGGGTATCTGCCTCAGTTATCACAAAAAGAGGCAGGAGTCCCAGGAAGACCACCATTGCAACTGTTTGGACCATACTTATTGCTCCTTTGATAGCCAGAGAGGCTAGTCTCTGTAACCAACTGAGTTCTGTTATTCTGACCTTGTATACAACCCTACACTACCAAATTGTGGATGCAAAGGTCAACACAGGTCTGATCACCAGAGAGTATATCCTGTACACTACTCTGGTGTCAGACCCTAAGTTTTCCCAAATGTGTCCTTACAGGTCCAGAAAGCCTTGCAGACCTTTCTCATCATGTTTTTCAGCCATGCCTTCTATTTCAATCCCTAATCCAGAATAAGTCCAAGGTATCTGACCTCGTTAATCACTGAAAATTTTTCCGAAGTGGGTTGGTTCATTTATACCCCTTAAATCCCTCTTCCATTTCATGTTGTAAATATACACTGCAGTTGTTGTTTGAACCTTACTTTGGTCCTTAATGGTCTAATACAAATACTCCTTTAATACTGATACAGTTTACAGATAATTTGACATTGTCTGCAAAACAACTCACTGCTGTGCTTTGCATACAAGTGTTTCATCAAGGTCTACATCATTTTAGTACCAAAAACAGAAGTTACAAATTTAAAAAAAAACATTTACCTTCCTCATGTGAATGATTGTTTGACTGCTGAGAAATTACGGAATCTGGATTTCCTGGCGTCATGGTGTACTGCAATGGTCCATCATAACCTGTCAAAGTGAAGACTCGGTTACTTGATACCTTAAATGAATATAAATATCACGGTTTATAAGAAATAAAAATGGTATTCAATTCTGGCATACCATGAAGTTCGCGACCTCTGCTGGTTGCAGATGTGGATCGGGACTGAAATCCATTCTGACCTTTTGCTGAAACCGTTCTTACATCAGAAGCTTGGACCATGCCCGGAGTCTGTCGTTTCTGACGCATCTTTTGCTCCATAATTTGCCTCTGCAACAGACATGGAGCAGTACTTAACACTACTGAAACGCACGGAGTACACTACTGTCATCAGAAGAAGTGCCAGTTCACTTTCTTGAAACAAAGTTCATGTCTAGAAAACAATATCGTACTTGTTGTTCAAGTTTTTGATGGCGAAGGTTTACTGAAGTCATGTTTGGAATGTTAAGCCACTTGCAAAACTCGGCGACCTCTTAAAAGCGGAATGCTTTAGGTTAATATTTCACTGGGAAGAATAAACGCCACTTCGTAATTCTGTTTATTGGCCTGTAGCTTAATAAGTCACTTCTTATTGGCTGCACAATTCAACATGACTGCCAACTATAGAAACGTGTTTCGGTTTCACGGGTAAAATATATTTTTGCTGGTATGTATATAACAATGGCGATGAATAATGTATCTAAATTAATTGCATTTAATAAAATAGAAATATCAGAAAGTGTACAAGAATTTTAATAAAATTCTGTTAAATATCGTATTTACTGAATTCTGTAACAAACGTGTCCCTGAACTGAGGCATTCATACATTTTTAATATCCTTCGATCTCATCGAATAACGTTCCCGCATTGGATGACATTATCGCACAAATACACACAACTGAACGTTACGTGTGTGGTAGTGTCGCCGTACATGCAGGCAGTGCTGCCAACTACTTTCCTGGGATTGACTAAAACACGGCGGTAATCGGCAATAAAGTTGGCATGTAATCGGCTTCACCTCATCTGCAGCAAACTGGACATGCAAATTGATACTGCAGAATATCTTATTTCGTATTTACGGTAAAAGTGTATGTGAAGCGGTTTCTTTACTTTACTAATCTCCATAACAAATATCATTTTATATTGGCACATTGATTTCTCTTCACCTGAATAAAAATTGTATATGTGTGTGTGTCTATGTAACAGTCACATTAAAGTGAGAACCTCAAACCTCATTCAGTAAACTTACCCTAACTTAGTTTCTCACACATAAAACACGAGAACTCCAAGTTCTGAGACAACATAGTAATTTTTGGAAGGTCAAGCCATAATGGCTCAATAAAAAAAAAATACTACCTACTGGCTGGAAAATTGTCAATGGGAATCTGAAACTGGCGGTCAGCTGCATTTGATAGGGATGAATGGAGAGAAATGCTTATGGAGTCCAAGACTCAGATGAGATGTCCTGTCAAAGAAGATGATTTAGATGATGATGATGATGACTGGCTGAACAGCTAAAGTTGAAGTCCTGGCAGACAGATGAATTTTTCTCTTTGTCAAAATATACATCCAGCCTAATATCCAATGTTCAGGGCAATTCTTTTCCAGAAAGGTAGAGTGATTCATCTCCTTCCAGTGCTAAGATTAAGAATGGGTGGATCTTTTTCTCTACTCCTACATAAGTCTTCTTGGCATGGTCCATCAAAAGAATGACATTTGTTTTTACCAATTATCAGTGTGCTCAGTTTGATTCAGTTGAAACTTTATTTATAGATCCTGGAAAATAAGTTATGATTATTCAGTACAATGACTGGCAAATGAAACTAACTCTTTATAGCAGGGTCCCTCTATATAAGCCAGTAGTTCATCAGCTGCATATGCATTTCCCCACATGTTGTAGGATGTGAAAGTTCGTTTCCATACTCAAAGGAGTCTGCCCTGGTCTCTGTCCTGAGCCAGATGAATCCAGACTGCATCCACACAACCTATTTCTTTAAAATTTGTTCTATTATTATTATTATTATACGATATGTATGTCTCCTGTCACAGGCATTTCTTCCTGGTACTTCTCTTGAACCAGTGGTGATCCCCACCGCTCAGGCTTCAAGCTTCACATTGCAGTACTTTCC
>Ga0136643_10001048_pt1 | contig 32690 bp, 16 predicted proteins | sample TergutLab28metaG_FD_96883 | JGI IMG/M metagenome (GOLD analysis project Ga0136643, IMG submission 96883) | Labiotermes labralis P1 segment gut microbial communities from Petit-Saut dam, French Guiana - Lab288 P1 (version 3) (version 3) | ecosystem: Host-associated > Arthropoda: Insects >...
CAACTGTGGAAGTTTTATTAGCTAAGTAGTAGCATCACCAATAAAAGATGCATGTTTCGGCCTACCTAGTGGCCATCATCAGGTTGCATTGGTAACTAATATATAGCAATAGGTGATGAGATCTCAACATCTAGACGCAGATATGCATAATGTATAAAACTCTTGTAGCAGACGGATGCAACCTGATGATGGCCACTAGGTAGGCCGAAACATGTAGCTTTTATTGGTGATGCTACTACTTAGCTAATAAAACTTCCACAGTTGTGTTTGACTGTTTTATCCTATTTTATAAGAGTTAGAACACTTGCTATTCGATCAGCTGTGCAGAGTGTCGGGTGTTTGATACAGTCCAGAAATTCTGTATCTAATCAGTTGTTTTTTATTGCACTTGGTTCCTTTACGTAATAAAGATATAACTACTGATTGATTATTGGGTTATCTACAACTTAGTTGCATAGGCTACCGAAGCATCGAGTGAAATATAAAGGTCACTAGAAAAGAAAAGAGGGGAAGGCAACCATCGTGGCCTATTCCAAGGTATTATCACGTATTCGTCTGGAAAACGAGGGACGTTATTTCGAAAATTTAGTGAGGATAATTGTTAGTTTGAAATTCGAACCTTCATGTCTAGAATGTTATTCAATATGCCTTCCTTGGAGTTTGTTAATTACTTGGTTAATCACAGATATACTGTTACAGGAGGTACTCAGCAGTGCATATTTTGCACAGAGTGCTGGCCCAGTAAAATTCTTCTGTTTCTTTACAAACTGATAATGTACAAGACTTTCAAATGTTACAAATCTAGATCGTGCATATTCATTCAGTCATACTATAGTTTGTCTAACGACAGGTCCGTAGCCTCTTGTTAATAATTTTTTTAAATTAGCCCACAAACAGCTCTTGTACAAACTGCCGGAGCTCAGTCTGAGGTTGTTAATTCAGCAGAACACGGTGGGCGTACGGGTTGGCCGATAGATGGGAAAATTTGTGAGTGGGTAGATGAATAACTGTCTGTCAAATGACACGGCATCACATCCGAGCAGACAGTAATCCTAATATTCAACTTTGTGAAAATAACATTTTTCACTGCGGTAACAAATTACAAAAATCTACAACTTTTTTGCTACACAATATTTTGTAGATTATAGAATAACAACACGAAAGGAGGGTGCAGTTTTCTTGATCTTCAGGTTTGATGGTTAAAATCAACAAAAACTGTGTGTGGGCATGTGAAACTTTGTATGGAGCTGTACTATGAATATAGTTAAGAATTATTCTATGAACTTTTGTTTGTACATCCACAAACACCAGTGTAGCAACTGCGAAGAACATCGAAGGTATGTCCAATAAATTTATTGTGTATAGAACATGTATTTAAGTAATAAAATCTTCGCAAAAACAAAATAAATTTACAGACTTCTGATCGGAACTCCTTGTTCCCTACACAGGACAGAGAGATCAAAAATGTTTTGTTTTGAGAATATTTAGAGAGCCCCTTGATGTGATTTCACAGCTCGCAGCATCCAAGATGAAGCTGGTTTTCTAGACGAAAGTAATCAGACTTGTGAATGAGTCATCACCGGCGCGGTGCGTCAATGGAGTCGTCTCTGTGGCACCACTGGGGTGGTGTGAGGGTTAAAAGGATCGATCAGATGATTCACCGGTTGCAACTTGGTTCCAGCGAGCCCTGTTTCGTGAGGAGACAAGATGTCTAGAAAAACAGCCCTCCTGATATTAGCCACACGAGTATCCAGGTTTGAATCAGTGGCACTTCTCCTAACGTTAATAAAGGCTTTGTATCTGTAGCGAACCATTTTTTCATTTATATATATATATATATATATATAATGACTCCAACAAGTGCACACATGTGTACTGAAATTAGTTTCTACATACTTTTAATTGCTTATGTGCTTGATTTTAATGGGCGGTTATGAAAAATAAATTGGCGTTTTTATTTCTTTATTCGCGCCTACAATAAGAGACGTGGGCCGGGTAGCTCAGTCGGTATAGCGACTGACTACGGGCTGGACGGTCCGGGATCGAATCCCGGTGGGGACGAAATTTTCCGCCCGTCCAGAGCGACCCTGGGGCCCACCCAGCTTCCTGTAAAATGGGTACCGGTTCTTTCCCGAGGGTAAAGTGCGACCGGGGTGTGCTGCTGACCACTCACCCCCTTCTAGTGCCGCGGTCATGGACTGCCCACCCTCTGGGCCACACCGGGCCTGTAACGGGAAAACTTTACCTATTACAATAAGAAAGGCTAGGTCCTGTGATGAACACAGAAGAACTGCTGCAGCGAAAAAAAAACTGACTGGCTGAATATTTTGTAACGAAATCAGCACAGCTAACAATAAATCCCAGCAGTGAGCCGGCGTAGCGCAGACATTATACAGACATCCCTCTCGCTTTTCGCGGAGGTTAGGTTCGAAGACCCCTCCCCCCGCGAAAAGCGAAAGTCCGCGGAGAGTTGACGTCTCCCCGAAAAGAATTTTTTTTGTGTGTTTTAATGTTTTGCTTTTTGGTAATGTGTTTTGGTTTTGTGTTTTGTCGTTTCTTTTAATGCTGAAATCCCTTTAATCATTTAACCACAAAGCAATGAATATGAAAAACATTTCACTTTAATTTTTTCGCATTTCTAATGTTATTTATGGGCACTTTAGGGAATATTTTTATTCTTGGGGCGCCTCTGCAAATTTACGAACCTGCGAAATGCGAGAGATGACTATCTATGTCGATTTCATGTGTTCTGCTACCGGTGGTCTTTCCCCTAGAGAATATGATCTTAAGAGTTTAAATGTCTGTCCTGGCAAAAGCAAAAACACGCAGTAAAACAACACTATAAGCTCATTTTCTCTCTTTTATTGTCTACAAAGTGCCGTTTACTTCGTAATTTTATCTCTTTATATTCAAATAATACCCACGTTTATCATAAACCTTTCACTAATATTTATATACCCACTCCATTTAGTTGAAGATTACCGTCACACATAAAGCCAGATTCAGCTACCTGATGATAACAATCAGAAGTTATAACACGTTATCTGCTTTTGACGTAACTGCAGTTACGGCGCGTGTTCTTTCTGTTATCGTCTATCTTTTGGCCGATCCTTAAACTGAGTGCTCTTATGCAGTCGACTGAGCGTTCTATGGCGTAAATTGCAAACTTGCAATTTCCACTTCAAGAGTTATCAGTGTCTATTCACTTTTTGACAGTTGACATCACCACGCTGTCAGTAGCTCGGGTCATACGTACGTGTGTTAGAATGACGGCAATACAGTTAAGTGGAAATGATATGGAAGGGAAAGTTCCTAGCCTAATTTTAGGTAGTCTTATATCTCAGGATTTTGGGTGGAGACTGAGGTAAACCACGAAAAGTATTAGGCACGTCAGTGTCTCAGCAGAATTTCGAACCACGAATACAAGCCAGCTATGCTAATGATTAAACAATCGCTCCGATTTCTACGGCCTCGAAAGAGACAGGGAGATAATAATGAAATGACAGCAGACAAAAGGGAGACGGCCGTGGCCGGTTTTAAGGTATTGTCCAGTCATTCGTCGAAAGGAAAATAACGAAACCTTTCACTCATTATGCCTGGAGTTCTGACCCATTTTCATACATCCACCATAAAATTATTGAACGTTCTCTACAGCATCGCGTTCCATTTCGGACTGATAAAGAAGGTGCTGTCTACTTAAGCAACGTGGTGGAAGAGGGTTTACCTCATAAAAATATTTGGACAGCGGGGAAGATTTTCTTTCCCTCACAGACCTCTTTTCCGTGTGTTCAGTTTCAAATTTTATTCTTCTCATTAGCTGCACTTTCTTAGTCTTTTAAATCTAATTTAACATCTAATAGGAGGGCGATTCTATACGATGAATTGCGAAAGAAACAGAAGAGATTGGTGTCATCCCAGAACATGAATGAGAAACTGAGGGAATTGTTAAAAAATACAGTAATAACGGTGGGCTTGTGAACAGTAGTAGCGTTAGAGGTCACTCAGCCACTGAACTGTGACTCGTGGTAACCTTGCTTTTAATACTTAGGCAAGGAAACTTAGTTCTACCCGTGTCATTTTGAAACGTGCACGTTGTGTTTGTGTGTGTCCGCACAGTGGCCTGCGAACTAAGTGGCCGAGTTCGCTGAAATTCGGCAAGAATGTCACTGTACTTCCTTCACCCACAGTCGTACTTTCTATATGCCGACGTTAGGAAGCTCCGAGATGAACATATAGCGAAGTCCACTTCCTATGAAAATGGTACATGGCACAAATTGTGCAATAACGGATTTTCAAAACGCGGTATGTTCACACTGTCTTGCTAACATTCTTATGCAGGACATAGAATAAGATAGAACACTCGGGAAACTTAAGTGGTTTTACTTTAATGGCGACAAAGGTAAAACTTTCTGAGCGTGTCAAATTACAGGTACTGCACTCGTAGTTCAAACCCCTACCGACAAATTTTCAGCCCTTTCAAACTAAAAACATAAAGACGAAGCAGAACAATGTCTTTAAATTTAATGACATTTAGGGGGGGGGGGTAAATATGAGTAGATGATTTCGTACTTGCATAAAAAGACCAGTAAATTACAAATTATTGACTGTTAGAAGTAAACCTTTTACTGAGCTGTTTGTGTCCATCAGTCGAAGAGTCCCTTGAATCAAACATATACAACAGTATTACAGATTAGTATGTTACCGACTTTCATCCACCTTGGCATGGACACCGTCTTGGACATTTCCCTATGACACTACGCTTTATCTACTAACGAATCTGAAGAACTGTTGTCGCTCGCACCTTCCCTACAACAAACACTAATCTTACTCAGTTTGTCACACGTATTCGGTATTTGTCTGGGCAGTTGGTGACACTTGTGCTGAAGGTCGTTATGCTAAATGACAGAGACTTCATGGAAACAATCATGGTATACCAATATAAGACCATAAAAACATGTGATGTAGGAACAGAACTAGCCCAATTAGTACAAGTTTTGTAAGGTTACACGTATTTGAAATTTTTGAGGTTTTCGGTTTTTTAAGAAGTGGTCGATAACTTTGGGACTGTGCGAAATGTCTTCGTTTGATGAAGCAGCTACATAATTTTTACTCGCTATTAAAGTTTGAAAGTGACATATCACCGTTATGAAATAGTGACAAGTAAGGTTTCAGAAGCCGTACAATCTAATCTAATGGAATCCTAACATAAACCGCTCGAAGGAGGAACACTTTTAATATGGATCAATTTTTACTTTCAAGATCAATGCCGTAACAAATTTGTAAACACGATACCGCAGGATGCTTATCTGGCATTTATCTACGAAATTACACGCCGCGATAAGCAGATTCCTTATAGCCAGAAAGATAATCAGGAATGTAGCAAACCGCGTCACACCTCTGAACATCTTTGAAGCACTCCAGTACTCATACACTTATGTCTATATAAATGGCAGCTATCTCTGGGATCCACACGGATTTACATCTACGAATATACATACATGAAGCCGTTTCTTAGCGGGCAAAATTGGCAGATCTTAAAGCGAACCCATCATTATTCCCGTTTAGTGTCAGAATCAAAAATGTCTTCTGGTGGATTTTGCACCGAGGTGCTGGGTTGTGGGATGAGGGTGATACTGGCTAAGGGCAGTGTAGTTACTAGCGATGTTGAACGTGTTTGAGATACTTAATGAAAAGGGGATATTTATGCAACAATTGCAGTTTATAACAATGAAATGTGAGTAATGCTAAAAGATTAATTTTCCCTGCAAATAAGCACTAGACCGTGGGAGACGTTTTTCGCAGAGGAACTATATTTCAATGTCGCATAAATTCATACCTGTCCAGAGTGCTATCGCAGTAAACTCGAAATGGAAATGACCGATAGCAAGTTAAAACTGCGTCACGGTCGGAAAAGCGCTACGTACCTTTCACACGCAATTTACTCAAAGCAGGCGCGCGCGTGCGCCCACACACACACACACACACACACACACACACACACACACACACGCACACATTTTTTCAGCATTTTATACAATGCCAGTAGAGGTATATTTCTCCATAAATACAGCTAGATTGAGTGGGAGGTTAATTACTTAGTTAATTGGTCCACTCAGTTCGGTTGGTAAAATTCTCAGTTGTAAGAAGCTAGAACTTGGTAAGTTTTTGAGCAGTTTTGTATTCAGACATCGTGGCACCGGACCGCATCAACGCATGAAGACTACATGATGTGTAATTACAGTTTCTAATACAAGCAATTTACACAGAGTTAGCCCAGTTTCAAATTTGCCTTCCACTGTTTAAAACTATTCGTGCAGCCCTTAGAATAACAAAGGCAGGAGAGGCATTCCAAGTAGCACGACGATTTTCGGCGCGTTAGAAGCAAAAAGTTACCAAAATGTGCCTGTTATTTTCTCGAGAAGGATGGAAAGGTTTTTTCATGAAAGATGATAAGATATTTTATGTCACGAGTATGTATGGACATATAATGCATTTAATTAAAAAGAGAGACTAAGAGACACTGCATGAACACTTCCGGGACTTTCTGATTTCATCTCGAGAGTACTTATCGGGAGAAGACTTTCGAAAAGGAGATTGTAGAGAAAAATTAAAAACATATTTTATACACTATATGCCACAGGTTTTCCTTACGTTGTACGGTTTTAGAGGGATTTAAGAGACGTGATTTTTAAGTTACGTAATTCCTAACTCGAAAACTGCTGGACTGGGTTTGCTCAAATTTTTATTTTACGGTATTCAACAAATTTGGTGAAATATCTCCGGCTTCAAAGACGTGGCGGTTTCTATAAAAACATAAATACGGGTTCGCAGCTCATAAAGATTGTGACCAAAATGTAAATGTAAAGTATTTTCGTATCCACACCTTGAAGGTTTACAGGGAGACTATAATTACAGCTCCACTCATGCTTAACCTCTGCACTAAAGTGACTAACCTCACGCCCCGGCCCCTTTACCCCGGAAAATGACCCCGGTACCCACTGAATAGAGGGCTGGGTGAGCTGGAGTTTCTGGAGAAGAGAAACATTTCTTTCACCTAACAGTTTGTGTAGATATTAATTTATTACTGAATTACCTAGGTATTCCCATTACTTGGCTTTATTTTGTTGTACGTCACGCAAAGTGACAAACTAAAACAAAAGTCAATGGAAAATAAACTGTCTAGTGAAGACTCTAACACAAAAACATTCACACGAATTAAAGACCTTGTTCATGGCACCTGTGTTTCCGCGGAACTGTGGGTATACACGAAGTGAAAACAAGGGTTTCGCAAGATGTGCGTTTCATAAACTAATATCCTTCGCTAGCACATAGGCCTATAAAACAAGTAACTGAGGAAAACTGATTCGATTTATGCAGCAACGAAAACAAAACAAAAACGCACCAAATGCTGTATCATGTCAGAGAATTAAACTTTCCAATGTGAAGCTAAACATAAAAATAATTTTAAAATAAAAAAGTAAAACCAAACTTCACAATGAAAATTGGAAATATGGAGCTTATTGTTTTTGAGGCGTTGTTTCTGTAGATATGGTGAGTTTTAGACGCGCACGCAAAGTCACGAAGAGCGACCATTAGCTTCGTCATGTTTCTGTGTCCGCCTGCATTTCCACATGGAACAATTCGGTTCCCAACTGACGGATTTTCATTTTATTATACATTTAGGGGATTTTTATTAAATATGTCGAGAAAATTCACATTCCTATAAGACTGGACAAAATAACCCGAAGAACTGCTTAAATTTTTGTCTACTTTGTTTACTAACTCTACCAAGTAGCCTTCATAGCAATCTATACTGGCCAATAATTATAGATAGTAACATCTTATTTCTTCCTGCGATTTTGATGGTGCATAATAAGAAAATTATAAGTTTCCATCACAATATTTGATATTTGTAGAGTGTCTAGGCGTATGAAATTCGGTATGTGGATAGATTAAGTATGTACCTACACATTAAATTGGTACTGTTCACCTTACACCATAACCCCTATATTTGATGTGAATTTTACGCTATGTCCGGCATGTTTCAAAACCTTTGGTTTATTATCATGGACTTCCTTAATTTCCTTATGTGTGTATATATATATATATATATATATATATATATATATATATACACACACATATATACATATTCTTAAGGCATGCTCTAACAGACCATTATTTTTTGCTGTTTTTGAAATGTTTCGGTGCAAGTCACGGTATGTCAGTGCATCTCCTGGTTTCGGCCTGAAATAGTGTAACACGCGATAAATGGAAAGCTAAAAGCAAATTTCAATTGAAAAACTAATAATTCAGAAGGTAATTAATAATCAAGCACACTCAATATCAAGAAACACTAGAAGGGATACAAGAAATGATGGAGTTTTTTAACAGAGCTTCCTAGTTTAAAGCAGGATTGCACCATAATTGTCACTACTGCATACCAAGAGACATACCGACATAATACCATGATGAGCGAGGTCATGCTTCAAAAAATGCAAAATAGTGGTCCATTCACGTATACCATAAGAAAAGCTGTAAAAGGACCCTGATAATAAACCAAATGGCATGCCTAGTGTTCGTAAAAAGCTAAAACAAATAGCGTATAATCTTTTTATTAAACGGTGCAAAATAACTGTTTATCCAGCAATAGAATGGTATGTCAGTGAGTTCATTGAGTATCAAAGTACTTATAAATGTTTAAAAATATTGTTTTCAAGGCAGCAATCACAAGATATTTCGACGAAAGGAAGACGTGAAGTTGCACGAGACCCGTTATATTTGATATAAATGTTCATCGTACAACAAACAGTTCAAAGTAGTTAGGCCACTAGAACGTACAACTTTTACTCCCAATATTTTCCTTATTTTAATTATTTAACCAAATAAAATTCAGCATAATTTAGCAATATATATTGATACTGATATATTTGTTAACTGCAATTGGGTTGACATCCGGTGGCAGTAGTACAGTACACATTTACACACAAACAATACATAGAAGAACACAATTAACAACTTTGGTTGGAAGGTTTTATGGGATTCGAACCCAGAGTGGTCAAGTTAAAATTAACGATGGACTTGTAAAAATTATCGCCAATTGGGAAGAGTGCGGGCCGAGCCCCTTCTTTGCGAGTTATACCCGGCATTTGCCTTAAAACTAAGGAAAAGCAAGGAAAAGCCTCAGTCATGGTAGCCGAAGAGTGCCAGTTGGTACGATGAAAACGGAATATACAGAACAGAACATATATAACAATAAGAATACGTCAACATAACAATAAAAATACATAACTTACAAAATTAAACAAAAGCATACAAAACATACAACCATATATACAACGATAAAAAAACATAGAACCAAAAGAACATGAAAGAATATGATAAAAGAAAAAGCCATATAAGCAGAAAACTTCGTCTTCTAATAATGTTAGACACCCTTTTACTAAGACCTTCACTACACTTCACCCAACTCCACTCCATTTCACTACACTTCTCGACACTTCATTTCCTCTCATTTAAACTTCACCCAACTGCACTTCACTACCCTCTCATTTGGCTAAACTCCATTTAAATTTCCTACCGCTCCACTTCACCTCACATCACCACACTTCACCTCACTTCACTGTACTGCACGTTTAGATGATTTTCGCCACATTTCTATTCCTTTAATTTCACCCAGTTTGTAATTGCTTCCCTAACTGTTTCTAAAAATCTTAAGTTTACAAGGGAACGTTCCTAACGCTTCTGCAGGTAGTTAGTTCCAGTTTCTAATGGTCCTATTTACAAAGGAATACTTCCCGATATCCGTTCTTTGCTTCCTGTCCCTAATTTTCCGAACATGATCTACCCTACTCAAATAGTAATGCCTTCGCAACCTGTCCCGTATAGCTTTCCACGCCCGTTCCCCGGTGTGCGCTTTAAAAAGTGGGCATAAGCGTGCTATCGTCCTATGCTGAGCCAAGGTTTCCCAGTCATAATCCTTCGTATAATTTGTAAATTGAGAAGCTTTCTTCTGTACTCGGTCTAACGCATTTATCTGTCCTTCTCTGCATGGATCCCAGCATTGTGATACTAGACAGTGCAGGATTGTATAGGTTAATCTTGGCTTACATTTGGAGAGGGGATTTCTTAAAAATGTACGGAATTATACCTCGTTGGGTTATAGATAGAATGGTACTGACGGTGTTTGGTAGACTAGTGGAAGAGGCTTTACTTAATTCTCGTTCTACTGTGAAAAGGCAGCTAACGACATGAAAGATAGTAAATTGGGTGGTGCAATTGGGACAAAAGAAAAATAGATTAGTCTTGTGAAGATTGAAAGGCTATTGGATAATAACGAGGAAATAACAATACCCTTTACGTGGCGAAGCGGAATAACACAAGGATGTGCCATATATGTGTATATTATGTTAAGGTGGGTCGAAACCTGCACCTAGAGACTGGAGGCCATATGGAAGGGCTCTCGCAAAGAAAGAACTTGGAAGAAAACTATGAACTGTAGAAACAGAAAAGTTCGTAGTACTCGGTGTGAAATTGTACTCAAAGATACTGACATCCTGGAAGGGTGTGTTATGGAAAGGGGGTTCTTTCATCCCTAGATAAGAACGCATACTACATGATATCTTCCAGGTAGCAGAGGGATATTTAGTTGCAAGTCTTTATATCACTTAATTTTTTCTAAGGGGCATCATGCGGTAATAACCAGAGGTTACAACGACGGAATATAAAAATATAATATAATATAATATAAAAAAATAAATTTTGCACGATGGCGCCAAATATTTGAGTCCTCAGTACGGAATTTGCTTCGTGTCACGTTCTGGCGCTTAGAGTTTTGAGGTGGCTCTTAGAATTTGGAATATTGATATATCCTTGCAAAAAACACTCATTCTTTCGTTCGTCCATAAATATGTTTTCATTCCTTCATTCACAAAAATTCCTTCATTTCCTGTTATATGTGTGCAGCGATTATCTTTGTAATACTAGATTTTTATGAGCAATATGTCAAGATGTTGGCTACTGAAACATGCAGTCACATGGAACGCAATTCAGTAATAGATCTGCGTGGGCCCCAAACTGTCCACATCTAGTCACTCGTATTACTATTAGAACGCTTTCAATTATGTGGCTCGGTATTATACTGGTTTGGTTTGCAACAACACCTTGATCAACAGAAGGCCGCTATGTCACCCAGAATGGTATCACTACTGGAATGAATGTCATAAACTTGGCTGTCACATGAAGCCATAGGAGTTTGGGTTAAGAGAGTAAGTAGCATCAAGACAATGGTTTCAGTTGTTTTGCTATCGTTCAGGACACAGTTAGGGGCCCGGTCAGAATGCACTGACATCAAAAGCGAAATTCTGTCATCTGATAACATATATGACACAATTAGGAAGACACCTGTTGCGTGATGTATGGACTAAAGAATGGTAAGTCGTGCGGTAAATGATAAGGTAAATTTGCCTGTGTGCATGGGACAGGCAGCCTGCATGGGGCGTGCAGGGATATCTGCATGACATGCTACACTTAGGTGCCATGGGATAGAGTTGTTCTTCACGCTGCGGCCGCTTTCCCAAAGGTAAGGAGTCTGCCGTACACAAACCATGGAATCAGAAACCTACACGGTTACAGCACCTGAAATTTGAACAAGAAATGTCGTATATAAATTTGGTGGGAAACCCATTGTTGAGGGACAATCCTGATGGTCGCAAACGTAATTAAAAACAAAACAGCGGGCTCGATCATAGAATAATACGTTGTGATGATATGACCTGGACCTTAAAGGAATAGTTTGTAATGCGGTGAATTTGAATGACGAAACCCATCGTCAGTTACAAGGATGAAATTTATTATTATTTTCGGGGCAAATTCTGTTTTTGTTAAGGCAGTGTCAGTCCGTTACTTGTGACTGACACTGATTTTTCACAAAAGTAGTCAACCTTCTCTCTCAAGCCTACTGCAACGCCGTTGATATTTTTTGTGGGTTTAAAAGGCAGTTAGGCTGGTGTAATCCCATTACGACACACGGCACATGTAATTCTACAGAGCAAGCTGGCACAAACGGTACGGCTTCTAACTTGCACCCGGAATCCCGGGGTGGAAACCGATCAAACTGAGGTCTTTCGTGATTTTACTCGATCACTTCAGGCCAATGATACCAATGGTTTACGACTGCTGCCTTCCACTCCCTTCACTTCATTATTTGTTCATCTTCGTACCACTCAATACCTTAACTACTGTCAGCGTGTTTGTATAAACCATTAATACATAAACGGAACTTTGAACTTGTAGACAGCCGGAATAGCGTAGTTGGAACAGTGCCTAAGCTAATGACTGAACAAAAGAGAAACCGTGGCTCGACTCCCGGCAGGGTAAGGGAGATCTGTCTTCTCCAAAGCGTCGGCATCGGCTTTGGGACCCATCCAACCTCCTATTCATTTGCTGGCGGGCGTTAATTCTGTAACAATTGAGTCTTTGCCAAAACTACCCCAAGTTAGACAACACGGCGTCACGCCCTTCTTGTCGATTCTGACTGTATTTACACGGCATAGCTCGTGATCATCCTAACAGTGCAAAACTTCATGCTTGTATCCACCTTCATACACCATATTCAAACGTGACTACATCTCTTCCATAAAATACCCGAAGTCAAATCCAATGGGCCGATTTTGATTATAGATGACACGACAATTCTCGGTATCATCCGAAACTACTGCCAAAATTTCAAGGTCCTATCCTTATTGCCGACAAAGTTATGGCTGCCACAGGCAGTCATAGACAAACTTTTATTGCACACAAAGGCATGCCGAAACCGAAACTTCTAAGGACAAATTTACCGCAGGTTTCTTATTTTGACACACGGTAATTTGTGATGAAGAAAGGGACAGGCTTACAGCAACGTGAAATGTGGTCACCGGACGTTCGTATATGTTGTTTTCCTTGGATGCAGAAAAGGGAATTGTAGATAGTTGATTCGGAGAGTGAATATGAGCATTTCTAAATAATGCATATATTAGCAATCAGAGAACAAATTCTATTTCATCGAGTTCCCATTCACCCATCAAAGCCCAGTGGCTACCATAAGGACCGACGCGTTTAAGAGATCTTCGCTTTTGGGGGATGTTACACAGCATTGATTGGTAGTTAGTAACCGACGTTTCGGGACAGCCTACCTATCCCATCGTCAAGGGTCAAGCACTCAAAGAAGACTTCTGCTGTGCTGTTTACCCTAGTAGATGGAACCCATACACTGTCCCAAAATAATGGTTACTAGTTACCAGTAAATGCTGTTTCACATCCCAGAGAGCAAAGACTTCCTCCTGTACACCGCCACGGAAGCCTGAAATCGCGCACAGCGGTTTAAACGTTAACATTTGAAATTCTGCCCACAAAGTGTATTTAGGTTAGGATACGTTTGGTATAATTCTCAAAAGCTGCGACTTTTTTCCTGTACAGTATTCATCATGTGATCTTTATAATGTAGAGGGTGTATTTATTTGACATTACGAACCAAATTTTTATATCTAATTCGCGTTAATCTCTGTACTCAAAAAGTAATACGTTTGTCGCCACAGAGTCGGGAATTAAAGACAACCAAACCATTAAAACATCAAACAAAATTTATATGACGTAGGAAACACTGTTTAATTAATACCTTATCTCCGGTTGATCGTCCTTGTTCCTGTAATCAGAGCGTTAGGAGATGCAGCTCTCTGTCCATTAAATGTTTGCAGAATCGTATTCGAATAAGGAGTAGTTCTTCGCATCAACCGTATTGCTCAGAATGTTTATACTGAAAATTGTAAGTCATTATGAGCCCGTAATAAGCGAGTATGATGTTGCCTTAAGATTATAAGTTCGTAATCTTTGCTGTTATAATTTACACTTGTAAACTATTGCACGCGAAATCATTGCGCGCTTTTTAACACATTCGTCATAGCCGTCTGTGCACGCTCGATGACGATTGGACGTTGAACGCTGCATGATGGTACTGCGCGTCATGTGATTATGATATCCAATGAAAAGCCAGATCTATAACAGTTCCCCGAAAAGTTGTGGTCATCTCTTCCCAAAATACTTCACGGTAGGAAGTAGAGAAAGGAGGCATGTAATACGCCATGGAGAAGGATGGTGTTTGCGAGGTGTAAGTGCTGAGCAAAAATCGCCGGAAAGTTTTGCGACAGTACATTTCATAACTTCAGTTGTACGCTACATTGTGAAACGTAAATAATATTAGAGCGTGCTGGACATTTCTAAGTGTGGAAACATTGTTAGTGTCTTAATAGATCTTCATCGTGCACACATTTTATGATTAAGGTATGTCATTTGTATAAGTTTCGTTTCGTTGGCAGCACAGTAGTTTTAAAACTGTACGTAATGTGCAAAAAAGTGTGTTTATGTATAAGGTAGGTATAAATTTTATTTGTGGTAGGAGAAACTTCTATAATATTTTAAGTCTGTGGTCTTTGTATCTTATGTGATTTAAGTATGAAATGTTGACAAGAGTCCATCCCTCCCTTTCTTTTAAGGCTGGACACTGAAAATGATTTGAAAGCACGCTGGCCGGGACATTAAAAGGATTGGTTTGAAAGAAATGGACCGCTTGGGTGTGTAAATAAATTTAAGGTTTTGAAGTGGATTTGATTGTGCATGAGTAAGTGTATGCTGCATACACCGTTTGCTCCTAATCGGTGGAACGTGCTGAACTGAAGCTTTATAACCATTTAGATTCCATTGCTTTACTTGGAGTTTTTATAAGTGCAGTGGTGTTTTCTTTGATGTACATTTGTGACCCAAATGATGAAGAAGGCTGTCACTTTCTCCAAACAGTGAAGAATAATAATGCCAAATAGGTAGGTATTCCACTACATTTGCTCCACTGTTAAATTCCGGTAAGATAACTCGGTTAGGAAGCGGAATAGGTCATATTATCGAAGGAAAGATTCCAAATTTAAAAAAATAAAGTTTCTGTATTGAAGGATGTGGAAATTACAGAGACTAGTTTCTGTAATACATATCTGAAATGAGTGTAGAAAAGGGGTGTATAGTTGTTAACTACTCTGACTAATAATATATTTCATTCCCCATTCTCCATGTTTACATCTCTTATTAGGTATGGTGTGAGTTATGGTTGGGAGATTGTTTCTCTTAATCTGATTGAATACACTTGCTGTGGGAGATTGCAAAAAGATGACTCCATGAACTGTGCCCGTCATAATATTAGTGTGTTTGGTGTGACAGTAGATGAGTTTATTGATACAAATTTCTTAGTGAGTGTGTCTCCACTACACATAAAAAATGGTTATTATGCCGAATACATATTTATTCAGTTTTTCCAAGATGAAGAGTAAGGGTAGGTGAGATTTGTCAGATTCACCATGAGAGAATATTGTGCACCATTCATTCAGGTTTCCATATGCTGCAGAATATAGTAGTACATGACTTTAATGTATTATTATAAAAGTAAAGTTGAGATTATTTTGTATGGTTGAATAGAGGCATTCTGTCTTAATTTTCCATATTCTTCGATCTTCTGTTTTCCTCAAATTTGTACTTTTTTCTGTGAATGTTGAATACTTTCCACATTAAATCTTAGTGTTTTATGTTTTTTTTTAAATAATATATATATATATAGACATTAGGATAGTTAAAGTGAGAATAATGATATTTGATTATATGTGTATACAGTTGGTGCAGGCAATGCATTTGGCAGGGAAACCTCTAGAAAAAAGTGAGATTTGTGCTCTTCTGGGATATTATGTATCATACAGTTGTAATTCATTCCCGACATTTTGGGGGAACCTAGCAGTCTCATCTTTAATGTTCAAGATACCCAAGAAGAAAGCCAGTCACACTTTGGGTTGTGGTTTATATAGGGAAATGTGTGGGCAGTGATTGGTTACGTGTCCTGAGAACCAATCACCACCCACATCTTTCTGTATATAAACTACAAACCAAAGTGTGAACTGCTTTCTTCTTGGATTTTTTTTTGCCCTTGAAGATGGGTCTGATAGGGTGTCCCAAAACGTCATGAAGGAGGTACCAATAACATGCTGTGTAATATCCCAGAAGAGTGCAGATCTCGTCTACTTCATGGCAGAAGCCCAAAATCTCTCTTAAGGAGTGTCACTTGAGGGTGAGATGGAGGTTAATAATGAAATTGATTTCAAGAAATATGTTATAACAGCGTTACCAACTCCATTGAGCCAAGTTCTTCTTGGGAATTTAATACTTTATTATTGCTTCAAGAAATATGCTGACTTATGCAACATGAAGACACATTACTCACTACTGTGAGGACCCTGATTTTACATTCATTTCTGTGTTTGCAATAACCTACCACTAAATTGTACTGAGCCAGATGCATCCCGTTCAGATTTGCACATACAGCATTTTGTTGCCATGTCCCAAGTGTCAAGAAATTCATATATTGTATAAATATATATTATATATATATTTATTTATTTATAAAGGAGACATACACAGTCATGCAGTAGCCTTCCTTAGCCTTTTGCTCACATGATGCAAGTACGACATGCACTAAGGCTTAATGAATACTTCGTCATTGTCAAAATCTAAAGTAATGTACCTTATATCATTTTATTTCATGTTATTTTATATTAATGTCTTAAACTCTAATATTTGTGATATTGGCATGGTTTTCGTATAACTTCTGATGTTGACACTGAAGATCGCCCCAGTTAATCCAGCACTCATATATCATAATTGTATGATACACGAATAAAGTTGTAATTGGTTATTGTATAATTGTGTATGTTTACTGAAAGCCACATAGAATGTATAAATGCAGGTTTATAAAGGAGCCTGTGGTGCATCAGTCAAAAATCTTGATTTCTACCTCAGAATGGAATTTAGGACAGTGTGTTGTATCTGTTGAAAAAGTATCTGAACCATATATTCATAAACCTTTCAATGTAATATGTTGATGTGCCAGAATATTGTGAGTGCCCACTCAAGATTCTGCTGTTGAAATTTTAATGATAAGAATGAATTTTTTAGTACAGTTTGATGTGTAATGTTGCACAGCATGGCATGCTAATGGCTCCTGTCTCATGAGCGTGTTAGTTTGGTATCGTCAGTCTGAGTCTCATAACATTGAAGTAAGCACAGTAACACCATTTTAGTGTATTTCTTTTAATGAAAATTATGTTTGGCTTTCGTCCAGCTCTTTTGTAATAATGGTTTGCGTAGAGTGATGCATTAAATCAGTTTGGTTGCAGCTAGTTCACACTTAAGTCTCGTTGTTTTTAGGCATATTCTCAAAATTGCGAAAGGCATCTCGTAGCTTCATTACGTTTGTCTGTCAGTCTGTCTGTTTGGGACAACTCAGGTCCCATTGGTTGGATTTTCTTGAAATTTGATATTTTGAGTATTTTTCAAAAATCAGCTGAGAAAATTCAAGTTTCATTGAAATCTTACATGAATAAAGGGTACTTTACATTAAGATCAGTATACATTTTTTATCATCTCGCTCTCTCAGTTCTTAGAATGAGAGATGTTTCAGATAAAAATTGTAGAGAAAATCAAAGCATGCCTTCTGTGTTCAAAAAGTTTTTTTTTTTTTTGGTGGCATTTATTTGGTTATGAGGAAAAATATTGTAGAGCTAGTCATGCCACAGATGGCAGTATGGTGGCACATGTGCATTGCTTGCTGGATAAAGAAGGCTACAAAACACACTCAGAATATGTAATACTTATTGCTTTTCCACTGCAACAGTGGTTGCATGAATGCATGTCAATGTTCCACTGTACATAAATTGCCTGTCTTTTTATTCTTGCCTAAAAGATTGTTTTGGTGTGAGGGTCAGTGAAGTAGATGTGTGCCTGCATGCATGAAGACATGCACACATGCATAACACTCAACATTTCAGTAATACACAATTTGGTGTGCCAGGAGATACAGGACTACATTTGTAAGGATCCATTTTATACCAGTTTTCCTAGGACAGTCCAAGTTTCATGGTTTTTGAAGAACTGTGTCCAGGCATGCCCTAGAATTCAGTGTGGGACACCAAATGTACTGGTGTTTCCATGTCATAAAAATATAAAACATCTAACAGTGTGTACAAACATTTGGCTATCTGGCAGTGGTAGAAAATGTGTGTAAGATTTGGACAGCCATCCTACCAGCCACTAACAGGAAGGACTAGGAAAGGCAGAGGATGATGTGTAGATTAGTGATTATATGGTCTGGACAAAGACTGAAAGATGAGGAATGGGTATGTGCAGAAAAATGAGTGACATAAGTGCCTGAGCTTGTGTAGTAGTATTTTTCATACCATTTTATTTTTTGTACCCATATGTCATAATTCTTAGCTCGTACTAATATTCATTAATGATTCATATTTATTTCATTGCATAATTGGCTAAACATTTTTTCTCGCACTACCTACATTTTATTCTTGGGGTTTAAACAGTGGGATCTTTTTACATGTTGTCTTTTGCCACTTGGAAACGGCTCGTAAATACTGAAGTAGTAAATGAAATGGTGAGTAATTTGTAAGAAAGGCTGGTTGGTTTTAACTGTTGTTATCAATTGGATTTTGATATGTGGTGATATATATCCCAACTGATTAACAAGCTCAATGACATTTTGATATACTTTATAGTAAAACTGCAGTTAATTAATATGTGCATTTGCCTGTTCCAAGTTTCTTCAGCCTTTCTCTTCTGAGTCTTTTGAGAAATCTGGAACAAGAAATGCCAAAGGATGTGTGTCTTTGTATGTATGTCTGATAATGAAGCAAACATAACAGATTGAAAGTTTTGTATGTATATGGCGTGGAATGGGTTGAAACATGATGGTTATAATCATTTCTTACTACATTGCAAAGAAACATTTACATAAAATGAAAAATATACATTCAGGGTGTGATTTTCATCACTTCATTCTTACACTGTCATTTATTCCATTTTGGGTTTTTTGCTACATTGATTGTATTTTGCCATGTTAAACCTAGCAGCGATTTAACGACATTGAACCCAAAGGTTTGTTGTACTGTCGCTGCACTGAAGTGCTTCTGGTGCACTGGTAAAGAATTTATAGTTATTTATTATAACAGGGGAAGGGAAAATTATAATATGGCACCCATGAGAAAATGTTTCATGTTTCACCACTTCCAGGAATGTAACCATATTGGGAACAGTGCCAATGTTGACTTAAAGAAATGCACTTTTGCATGTATTAGTTATAAAGCACATATACTCCCAGTCCTCAGTCTGTAAGTTGGATTCCCCTAGGTAAGTACCTCAGTTCTACTTGAATTCACACTGATAACTCTGTGTAGTACTTTGAAGTGTAAGTATTAATTTTGTTATGTAGATAACATAATCCTTCCCACCACACTATGGCACTGGGGTCGACTCAGCCTCTAACAGAAATGAGTACCAGGAATATTTCCTGGGGGATAAAGGCAGCCGGTGCAGAGGGCTGACAACCTTACCACCTTCATGTGCTGACTGTCATGAAATCTGGGAGTCTCAGCCTCCTGGAACCCTCAGTGCCTCTCCAGGCCTGTAACAGGGATTGCTTTACCTTTTGCTTTACTGGAGGCAAGACTAACATTTTTGCAAGCACTATTACAATTTCTGTTTGGGAGTAATGAGATCATTTTATATCATTCCAATTTTTCAGTGGTTATAAACGTCAGCCTTTAGTGTTGGAATATTTATATTTTTTGGGCCCATATTTACAGGTTGTGAGTTCTTAGTAAACCTGATGAAACTGAAATTTAGACAAATAAATATTAGAAAATTATATACCCAGTGTATATTAAATACAACTTACCTTTACATAGGGTCATAATGCACTAAATGCATGCTATTTCCACATTACATTCTCGAAATTATGTTGTTTATACAGTATGAGGTGCAATTTATATTTTGGTGTGACATATAAAATACTATAATCAATTGAACCTGATGTGTTTACCTTCGTCTTTATAAATGTTCCCTACTGTTGTGACTGTGTGTAATTGTTGCTATAGTTTTGCCCCCTAAGAAATGAGTGTCTGTCATCATGATATCGTACAAATTTTAAATACCAAACCCTATACTGTGTTCTGCTTATAATGAATGATAAATGAGTGATAACTTACAAAGTTAAAACAGATGTGCTGGTTGGGAAACAGAAGGGAGACAAGAATGTGTTCAAAATTTGGATTGGAAAACTTTCTGAAAGGCATTTCCGTGTTAAAATGGATGTTTAGAATTACTTAAAATGCTGAGACATAAATGGGAGGATAATATGGGGTCATTGTTTTATCTGGGCTCTATTGGTGGTCACTTCTGCCACTACTCTGATCTGCTGTGATTTGGACTCCTCTTATTGTAGTTCACGGTATTGAACTTAAGCCTTTGGTGCTGAAAGTCGAATGTAGTTGACGCACAGTGTGATCTGAGAAAAATGAACATCAGCTAAAATCTTTGGCCAAAAACTTGCAGAATAATGGGTGGCCATTTAAATCCTGTGTCTTTGCACAGTACACTTGGCACTTCATTCTGGCTCCAAAGGGTAATTGTTAGGCTTTTACTCAACATACTTGTAGAAGGTGCTGAAAATGGTTCCCCTTGGCTCGCAGATGTATGTCACATCTCAAAAATGTGTTGTTTGTTGAACATTACAGTTCTGGTGAAATTGGACATAGTGCATCTTTTGTTTGTTTATTTTTATTTTCGTCCTATAGATCATTACAAAATGATAATGTACATGTAAAGAGATTGTGATACAAATAATAATACATGAATTTGAAAGATATAACTTTGCATGCTTATATAACAACAGCATTATTAACACAATTTTTATAGATTGTGGATAAATAGTCATGAATACAGAATAAAAACTCCTGTCGAGTGAAAAGTTTATAATAATTTCCTTGAATTTCATTATACATGTAACACTTTTAATTTCATGGCAGAGTTTGTTATAAATAAGCACGGCCATTGTATGCGATACTCATGATTGATTTGCTTCTCCAAATCGTCTTTACTACATTGAGTGTTAGTATACACTTTATCCTCTAGCATGCCTGACAAGTAAACAGTTGATTACATGAGTCCAGACTGGGTGAGTAATGAGGCTGCAATCACCTGCTTAATGTTCTGTACACAGAACACTAAACACTGTACAGAATTGTTTGCAGTGAGAGCTGATGCAGCAACATAATTTCTGCCATCAAGGGGGGCAATCAAAAGAATGTGTTAGCATATAATGTATTGTAGTGAATTTATGGTCTTAGAAGGAGTTTTTTGCACCATGGTTATCTTGTGCGGATGATAGCGAAGCAGATAGCAACAAATCTCAGATGTCCTGCACATGGAAGTGGAAAACAGGTAATATACAATAAGTGATCCATTAGGAAGTGACAGCCTGATAAAATAAGGCATATGTATTAATGTGGATATTAGAGAAGTGGATTGGAAAGATGGCAAGATATTCAAGTATTACAGGGTGAGATCCAGCAGAGGGTTGTGTGTTGATCATGATGGACAGTGAGACATAATGGAAACAGGCTGTTTCATAATGAATTGAACAGGGATATTCTGTACTATGTATTTAGTTAACTATCCAATCAGTTAGTTGCTCACTGAGTCCACCATCTAATGAATAAGTTACACAGTGTACAGGGAATTATAGTAGGTGTATGCTTATTGCTCAGTAGCAAGGCTTGTGTCTTGGTGAAGGCTATACCAGTCGGCATCATTCAGCCTTCAATGCCCATTCCATTAATTTACTTTTGCAGCTTGCACACCTTTATATATATATGTGTGTGTGTGTATATATATATATATATATATATATATATATATGATTCTTTTATTTTAGACGTATTATTGTATTTTGGAAATGGAAGAACAAGGACATAAGTGTATGATTGCAGATATAAAGGCTAGAGACTTAAATTGTAAACGGTGTAATTATTTCAAGTGAGAGAGAGAGAGAGAGATGATGGCTGTTTCTGTGGTGGTTTCAGGCTACAGGACTCCACTGCTGATGTGTGTGGTGTCAGAGTGAGAAAACAAAGTTTAAAAGAGTATTTTGTAGTGTTGTAATCCTGTAGCTGTCTACTTAAGCTTCATAAACCATAACTCACTCTTCAACTTACTGTCATGTCCAAATTCTAATATGGTTGTGGCAGTTCTGGCCTGGGGAGTACAGATTTGCCTTTCAATAAGAATGAACTGAATGAAGGAATTGTGTTGTGCTGTGCTGTTGTGTGTTGCGTTGAATGTTATTTTATTTGGAAGCTTACTATGGTAAAGGGTGTAAATGTTGACTCTTATTTGTTAAAATGTGTTGTGATGTATGTGTTTGTTTTCGTTTGTTGTGACCTGTCAATGCAGTAAAGTAATAATGGTGATTACATATTGCTTGAGACAGATAAGACACTGTTAGTGAATGTTTTTAGCCATAAGTTCAACCTGTTCTTGAATTATGTAACATGTTCATGTATTGCTTCTGGCACTTATCACCAGACTTGAAGGTTTTACTATATACAGTGCTGTTTCCTGGACAGAGTCATTATTTTAGTATTCTAATATGACAGGGCATGAATAGCAGACATGTGACTTGAAACATTTTATTTTTGTTGTGTACAGTTCCAAAATATTGGTAGTTTCAGCAGCTATATTTTGTCTTACCAGGGTGCTGATAAGTCCTTAGCCCGACCAGGAAGGAAACAAGCTCAGAAGCACGTCAGGGACGTGCATGATTTCAACAATATCGAAACACTAGCTGTCATCAAGTCCCCCCCCACAAGGCAAGGTGCTGAAGGAAATGCACACCATTCTGACAGAAACATTAGCTTGTTTCCTTTCTGGTTGGGCCAAGGACTTATCCGCGCCCCTGTGCATAACTGGCTGCAGGTCATGTAAATATTACATGAAGAATGGTGACTTTTCCTGTAAGGTATTTGTATTGGTAATTGGTGTATTATTGATGAAGAATTAAATATAATTTTCCTGTACTTGGAAATGCGTGTCAGGGGACTGAATTTTCTGGATCCGTAACAGGGAATTGAAATTGGGAGTTGATATTCTTATATATGGCTGTTGGATGGTGAAGATATTTGTGGCTCTTACAACTGACCTTCCATTTCTCTTTGTACATTGGGTGTTGGAGGTGAGAACCTTTGATTTTCTGTTTTATTTGTCAGCAGACTGAGCAGCTTGACTGTCATTTGGGAAGTTCTAGATTTGAATCAGCTGTGCTGTTATTTATACTGACGCTAATGTTTTTGTGTTTTTTTCCCAGTCCCTTGAGTATAATGCCAGGATCGTGCCTCATAACTGGTTATGGCCACTTTATCAACTATCACATTCATAATAAATAGTGATACCAACATTCCATTGGATCTACATAGCAGTAAATGGATCATTTTGTTCCAGATGTGGGTGGGAGAGTGTCGAGTGTAGCAGGCATGGCACATGATTCATCGGGACAGGGAAGTCTCAACATAAGTGATGTCAGTAAGTGGACGATTGTCTGTTTGTAGATGGCATCTGTACATTCACATTTAATGTATCAGTTAAGTCTGAAGTTTATTGTTTAGTGGTGGTCATAACAAAGAACAGTCAGTGAAAGCTTGACACAGGAATCGGTTGGGTCAGTGAGTTACAGCAATAATGTTTTATTTCTGACACTATGCTCTTCTTATAGGGTTTTGCATGCTCATAGATTTCACATTACGATATTCCATAACAGTTTATTGTTCCAGTCCCCGTACATCTTCCAGTTACTGTCGAGTGAATAACTTGTTTTGACCATCAGTGTCATTCCATATTTTCTATATGTTAGCTTTCATGAACATAAGACCATGAAGCAAAGTCAGTCTCGAAAAAGTAGTACCATATTTACCATGAATATGAGACAGTAATTTTTTTGTTAGTCATCATCTGAACAATGGTAGGTCAACTTATAATCAAGCACAAATTTAAAACACGTTCTGTATTGGTGTTTATGGTTGGGGATTGTCCTATATTTGGGTATATAAGTATTTATTCAGCTGGTCAAGAAATTTCCTGCATTGTCTTGTTCACAAGAGATTGTCAGTGGTCTTTATCATGAACCAGATGCTTCAGTCCACACCTTCCCATTTTGTTTCTGTAATATGTATTTGAATATTATCATCCCAGTTGTGCCAAGGTCTTCTGTATGGTCTCTTTTATTCAGGTTTTCCCACCAAACCCCTTCATTTATTTGGTCACCCAAATGATGATTTGTGAAGTGTACAGATCATTAAGCTCCTCATTATGCAGTTTTCTTGAGCTTTCTGTTATGTCCTCAGCACTCTGCTCCCTCAACGTAAGGGGCTGTCTTTCATTCCCATACACAACTGGGTAAAATTATAGTTTTTGTATATTTAAATTTTTATGTTTTTTTATGGCAGTTGGGAAGAAGGAATACTCTGAATTGTACGCGAGCGGACATTCTCTATATTTAGCCTGCTTATAGTTTGGTCATGAATGAGAGTATAATTTGTGTTGCACCTGAATATTTCTACCATCCTGCCTGCATGTTCAGAATATTTTTTCATGTCCTTAATGCTTTTTTTTTTTTAAATGCCTACTTAATTTCCTCAACATGTAATTTTTGACCTCTTGACCAATCTCCTTGCGAGTAACTTAAAAAAGCTTTATGTTTCCATACTAAACAGCATTTTATTTTCATACAAACATAATACTTTGCAGTATGAATCTTCATTCGTTTTAATCAGTCTTTAACATGCTGTTTGATTAACTTGCTGAATGTAAATGCAGCCAGTAAGTGGCAGTTGGCTCATAGAACATACAGAATATATGACATCTGCTCAGACCTTTCTGCAACTGGATTCTGGATTTTGTCTAGAGATTTGTAGTAGTCAGAGCTTTTATCAGAGAACTTTCACATTGCATCATTTAAGGTATCTGTTTAATAGTACAAGGAGGTGCTGATAAGTCCTTAGCCTGACCTACTTCCCTGTTGTTATAGGACAGAATCGATAGTGTCGGAAAGGGGGGGTCTGTTCATGTGCCGAATTGCAAGTCTCTTCTTGTTACAGAGGCTGAACGGAAGCATGTCAGGCGACGCGCGCGATTTCAACAACATGGAGACACAAGCTGCCATCAAGTTTTTTTTTCTGCAAGGCAAGGCACCGAAGGAAATTTACACATTTTCTGACAGAAACAACAGGGGAATATGCACCATCATATGCCACCGTCAAAAACTGGGTGGCCCAGTTTAAATGTATTGATTTTTCCACCTGTGATGCACCTCGTCCTGGACAACCCAAAACAGTACTACCCCAGAGATAATTGATCAAATTCACAAGCTAATCTTGGAAGACCGCCGGATTTTGACTAAATCAATAGTTGAACAACTGGGCATCTCACGTGAGCGGGTTGGGTCCATCATTCAGGAAGATTTGGCCATGCAGAAGCTCTCCGCGAAGTGGGTCCTGGAATGCCTGAGCGCGGATCAAAAACGTCAGGGTTGCAAGTCGTCTGAGCAACTTCTGGAATTTTTTTGGCACAATACAAATGATTTCCTGTTGCAATTGGTGACCGTGGACAAAACCTGGTAATATCACTATGACCCGGAGACAAAGCAACAATCATTTTAGTGGTGGCATAGCTTCTCACCTTGCCCTAAAAAATTCCAAGCACAAAAGTCTGCTGGAAAAGTCCTTGCCTCGATTTTTTTGGGATCAAGATGGCATTCTTCTCATTGATTATCTTCCAAAGTACCAAACTATCGATGCAGAGTATTACACATCTCACCTGGTGCATTTGAAGGACATTTTGAAGGAAAAACACCATGGGAAGGTCACCAAGGGGGTCTTGTGCTTGCATGACAATGTCGCGGCTCACTGGGCACTTGCAACCCAGAAGAAACTGGCCTACCTGGGCTTCCATTGTTTTGAGCACCCACCCTATTCTCCAGATCTGGCCCCATTGAACTACCACCTGTTCCCTGGACTGAAAAAACAATTGAAAGGTCGCCATTTTTTGTCCAACGTGGAGGTCATTGCTGCTGCAGAGATCTGGTTGGACAGACAACCCTTTGAGTTTTTTTTTTTTTTTGGGTGGCTTGCAAAAGTTAGAGCAACAGGCTAAGAAGTGTAGTGAGCTTCATGGTGAGTGTGTTAAATAAATCCCGAGTTTGGTCGCTGTAGCTTGTTTCCTTCCTGGTCGGGCTAAGGACTTATCAGCACCCCCTTGTACTTAAAAATCAAGTAACAGTTTAAAGAAGAATGATGGACATAGTAGTGACAGTGTACTTGGGAGTTCTTATAAACAAATCCATGTATTGCACCTTAGAGTGTATCACATTTGTTTCCTTCCATATCCTTTTCCTATTCATTATTTTGATCATGATCTGCCACTCAGTGCTATATAGTATGAGTGACTGACAGTATTGGTAAACTGTAAATAAATTAAAAAACATAAAACTTATACCAAGAATTCATGATCCAAACATTTTATGTAGGTGATAAATTTATGTAGTGTTTTGCACAATTCATTTTTCATCTGTTAGGCTTGGAGTTACTTAGTGCGATTCTTTCTGAGATTGATGTTCTGAACGTTCGTTGGACAGCTGTCACAGCACATGGCATTACGGTATGATCTGGCTTTTTTTATTTTTTATTCATATATATATTTTTTATTTTTTATTGGAATGGCCTGGGTTCTCTTCTTTCAAGATTTGTTTGCGAATGTGTTCTTTATTGATCTGGTGCACACATGTGAACACCATTTTACATCTATCCAAATTGGAAACAAGTAAAGGGTATATGAGGCTATGTGAGATTCAACGTCAGTCTTTTGGGATGTTATGCCATGTCGCTACCATTTCGAAGGACCACTTTTATAATTATTTACCAGTTGACAAGGTGTAGCATCCCAGAGATCTGAATCTTCAATTGAAGCATATGTGATGTATTTTCTGAGCTGTAAGATGCCTGGATTTTGAAGGGAAAATGTTACAAAGAATCCTGCTATGCATTTTGACTGTAAGATGTAGGTCCTACACAGATTTTAGTCAATAAGTTCCTTTGAGTAAACTGAGACACTTCACTCACATTATGTCTTCCTTAATTTTAATGTAATTTTTTGTAAAATGATGATAAATTTTTATTCGTTACCAAATAGAAACTGATGGCAGAGAAGTTGTGAGTCTATTCTGTACTTCACATATGCACACTGAACATCATGTGGGTCATTTTTTTGTATGTTACATGGTCATGGAATATTTTTATGTTTGTTATATGGAAGGACAAAAGTGTCATTGTTTAGAAACAAAATACTAAGAATTGAACTGACTAGAAAATTAAGAAATTTACATTATGAAAACTTTGTTACTATTTAGCTGATGAAATCAGGATTACTAATGGGACACAGACTGGTTTTTGTGCAACTTTTGGACTAGAATCTTATACAGTTTACAATTCACACTGGGGGAATATATTGTAGTAGTTTTAAAAATCTCACTCTTTTATGAAATAAGTTGTCACTGTGTTTATTCTTGAAGAATGGAACTGTCATCCGTTGTGTGTGAAAACTGAATCCTGCATGTCACTATTTAATTTTGTTTTGCTGCCTCTTGGCTCTGGTTTTCTTTTTCTTTCTCTGCCTCCCATCTATGAAGTTATGCAACAAAATGGGTATGGAGGACTGCATTGTTAAGCCTGCCTCTCTGCCTCATGGCTGTCATGTTTGTGTTTCGTTTTTGAAGTTACTCAACAAAATTGGGTATTGAGTAACTGCACTCCCAGTTGTCAGTTGAGTTTAATTTATCTCCGCTTTATGTGATGCTGAAATGAAATGTTTATTAGGTGCCAAAAAACTTGGCCCATTGAACAGAAGAGTTGTGGGTAATACACTCATAGATCTTATCAATTCCCTGACTTTTATTTAAATCATTTTTTATGCATCTGACATTCAGTGAAATAAAGGGTCCGGCAGAAAAAACGGACGATTTTTAAGTTACAATAAAATGAAAAGTATACTATCTTTTAACTTGAATTTATTACTAAAATTATCTTTATCTGAAAGCATTTTAATTACAATATTTACTTCCTGAATATGGTGTCTCTGAGGTGGCGTCCCTTGTTGTCTGCACATTCCCGCAAGTGGAGGACTTCTGACAAAAGCCTGACACAATCGTTTGATGTTCTCAGGAGTTCTAAGTGAAGGCTCTCTTCCTGGACACTTCCTTTTTTGCGGCAGATGCTGTCTCTCTTAAGTTTCTCACCCACAACAGTACAGTATTACGGCTAGGGTCACTGTCGTTCCAATGAATACTGAAGTGCCGATGAAATATCCGCTGAGTCACAACGCCAGAACCGTTGTCTTAAAAATACGTCTCCACAGCGAAAACCCGATGCTCTACAGACCAGCACTCCATGGCAACTGAAATGCTTTGAGTCTCACTAGAAGGGCGCTCAAGGACAAATTCCCCACGCCAACGGTTCCACTTACAGCTGTGTTGCTAAATCGTCAGGTATTTCTGCTGGACCCTGTACAAGAAAAAAGTAATGTGTATCCACATGAAGTTTGATGCCTTTATTTCTGAATCAGTTCATGTACTTAGAGAAATAAGCCTTTGCAGCAAAGAGTGATTCACATTCCAAAATTTTTGTATAGACTGCGTAATTTTTTATTGAGATTTTGTAACTTTGCATTAGGAAATTGGGCCATTGTGGTTCTAGCTGACTGTTGGTCTGAAAATTAACAGAATCAGAAGTGAAGTCTGCTGTCAGCATCCTATTAATTTGCCTTTGCAGTTGAGGTTATCCAGACGACAGACCCAGAGTTTGCAGAAGTCGACCCTTTATTCTGTGGAACCGACATGGAGGATACCAAGAAGAAGTCTATATATGTGAAGATTACCGAACAGCCAGCATCAAAAGCTCTACGATTTCGGTATGAATGTGAAGGTCGATCAGCTGGCAGCATACCTGGAGTGAACAGCACTCCTGAGAATAAAACATATCCAACAATTCAGGTAATAATTGTTATGTATTTGTCAAGGGCTCTTGTAGATGTCCTTAATGCTTCCAATTTTGGTCTTCTTGGCATTTGCCTGCAGGACAAGGATGAACAGGAGTGTTCATGTGTAAGGATTTTGTGTGCTGTAGGTGACTAGTCACCTGCATGATTGAAGTAGTTGGGCAGTGAGTCAGACTGTTAGTGTCACAGGTTACAGATCATCCACATCTGTTGTTCGTCACAAAACTGTAACCACTCGCCAAACACAGTATTTCCCATCGTGGACTTGAAAATATTTTAATGTATGATGAAAAGTATTTATTGAACACTTAATTATTGAAATTCACACTTATAAATGCAGGCAGCTACCCACCTGCCACAGAAGCCAACAGCATCAGCTACCCAAACCAAGCCTCTCTCTTAGTTTTTGTTTTGCTGTGGTACTGATGTGCTGTGCTGAAGGGCTGTTATGTAACCTTCTTCTTCCCATAAGTATATACTGTCAGAAGAGTGAAGTCTGGGAGGCTATAACCAGCTGTGTATATGTACTTAACACATTTTATGTGTGGTCTGCATATGTTCCTGTTGATGTGTGGTTTGGTTGATTGGTTGTTTGATATCATTTTCAGGCAGTTCACAGAATGTCGTTATGTAATGTTTGGGGACCGCGGTGGCACAGAGGTTAAGGTGCTGTGCTACAAATCAGAAGGTCACTGGTTCGATCCCAGCTGGTGTCATTGAATTTTTCATTGACATAAAATCCTTCCGATCGCACTATGGCCCTGGGGTCAACTCAGCCTCTAACAGAAATGAGTACCAGGAGCATTTCCTGGGGGTAAAGGCGGCCGGTGCATAGGGCTGACAACCTTACCACCATCCTGTGCCGTTGTCATGCAATCTGGGAACCTTAACTTCCTGGAACCCTCTGGGCCACTACGGGCCTGCAATGGGACTGCTTTACCTTTTGCTTTGTTATGTAATGTTTAGCACATCTCTTCTGTATTTTTGACATCCTCACTTTGAATCACACTTGTAATAGCTGTCGTGCCTCAAATAGTGTGTGGTTTTCCTCACTCCCTTTGAGAATGTCAGGGTTTTACCTTAAAGTGAGCCATGAATGCAGCACTTTACATGTGGGAGGTCTTTGAAAGTCACACAGCATCATGCCCAGTTGTGGGCTTTGTTATTAGTAGCAGTTTTGAACTCTTAATTTCTGCTGCCTTAGGAGTAAGTGTTCAAAGAGTCTGATTGTGTGTAATAGTTGGTCTTTTACAACCTGTGCTGTCAAGGTGGGAAATATTGTAACTGTTAAAGAGTTAGTGAATCTCTGTATAACAGAAACCCTTTTGTTTGCAATACTTACAAAATTGCAGAAACCTGAGTTCCACCAAAATACAGTATTGCATCCACTCTCGCAGAACAGTGACTTACGTTGGGTTCAGTATGTTTCAAGTGTGTGCCATTATTTCAAAAGTGTTGCCTTTGTGCAGTGCTGTCCTTTAATACCACCCATATAAAATAAATTTTGTGTAGATCTATGTATGTTAGCGTTATATATCTATGTATGTGCTGCATATCCTACAATCTACAGGTTTGTGGCTACATAGGCCCTGCAGTAGTAGTCGTCTCGTGTGTAACCAAGGATGCCCCATACCGCGCTCACCCCCACAACTTGGTGGGGAAAGAGGGGTGTAAGAAAGGAATCTGTACTATGCGGATAAGCGTCGATACCATGTCAGCTTCCTTCTCCAATCTTGGCATTCAGTGTGTCAAAAAGAAAGATATTGAGGAGGCCCTGAAAGTACGTGAAGAAATCAGGGTGGATCCATTTCGTTGTAAGTATTGTGTAAATAGTGTGGTGTCTGTTATAACCATTTATCTTTCCTTCATCTGTTTTCAAAGCTTTCTGAGCTGTCTCCCTTCATACCTTGAACTGTTATACTACAAATATAATTTCATTCGTAATTAATCATTGAGTTCTGCATACTTTGTTTTGACATTTCATGTGCAAGAAAAAAATTGTAATATATAAAATAGTTATGTTTGTAGTAGTGTGGGCTCTGCAGGAAGGTGTGTTACATTTGAGAGGTTCCCCACCATGAATCGTGGCTGTAGACCAGCTCCTGTGACTGGGGTTATGCACTGCTGTATCCTGGGGGACGTTTTGTGCAGCAGGTGGTTGATTCACAAGTGACTGGGAAGATTGTGGAAGTTTCCAGTGTGTTTTTACACTCTTCCAAATGAATAACATGAATACATTTAGTCACTTTTTTTAAGTTAAATATGTCATGTATGTTTTTTATTCAAATTATTCAGTAGTTCCCACAATGCTGTTCTGATTGTCATTTGATGGTGCCCATCACTAGCAGCAGGAAATTCATTGTATTAGCACCTGCCGGGGTTTGTAAGCTCAGCAATATCAAAGTACAGTTAACTTGCAGAACCAGCACAACATATGTAATGAAATAAATTTTGGGCCAAACCGATTTACTCTGCTTTCCCATATGTTTCAGCCCTGCAGAGCCAACTTTACACAGAGTGTTTAATAGTTTTGGTAATAACTGAAGTTATACATACGTTATATTCCTGAGTCGGCTTACTTGTTACATATCATTTAAAGAAGTATTTGAAAGCCCCTGTATTTACTCCCTAATGGGATTATTTCTATTTCAGTAATATTGTCAGAAATAGTTTCAACATGATATGTAATAGTTAATACCACTTGTATTGACCTACAGTGTCGAAGTATAAAATAGTTTACTGTATGTTAAAAATGTCCAAGTGTATGTGGTATACAGTATGTGGCTGTATACATACATACATAGACCATCTTAGACACACATCATACTTGTGTATTATGTAAGTGTTCTTACTTAGTGTACGTGTCATCCTCAGTGTTTACTTGACTGATATTACTATACATGAATTGTGTTGGTTTTTAATCTGTTATAATTTGTTAACAAATACATAGTGGCAATGCAACAGTATAAGCCAATCTTTTCTGTAAGTTGTTACACTCATATACTTCCTGTGTTTTGACAATGATCAGAGAATTAGTTTAATTTAGTCGTAATGAAACTTTCCAAAAAATGCAAGTCTAAAATGCAGGATTTGGTGCTAGGTTAAACAGTATTTTGTTTGACGGTAGAGTAGTGTGTAGGACACAGATCATTCCCGCTGCTGTTGTTTTCATGAATTCAGAATAAGAATATACAGTTACACTTTAATAATTTTTGTGTGTTTTGTATTCTATTCAAACTTGACTATGTAAACTGAAATTCTTATCCCTTATAAATTTCCATATTTTCATAGCTTTCAGTGATTTACTTCTAGTATTCACTTTGAGTTTCTAACTTTTAAACTTCCTATAGAGGGCGTCAGTTTTTATGTTTTTAATGAGTTCTCGTTACTGTGGACAAAGGTGATAATAGACACTCCAGAGAGAGAGAGAGAGTGTGTGTTTGTGTGTGTTGTGTGTTTTTTTTTTTAAATTTATTTATTACACAGCATGCCCCATTACACAGTAATATTACATGCTTTACATAACCTAAGATTTAATTAACAGTCATTTCAAGTCTGAAAGTTCTAAAGACTTAACATATTTTACAAAAAAATTTTGGTAATTATTAATGAGTGTTTCATTCGTTGCAGGCCAATTGCCACCAGTGTTTTTTATTTGTCTTATCATCTCTTCTCTTTGA
>Ga0136643_10001050_pt1 | contig 32676 bp, 23 predicted proteins | sample TergutLab28metaG_FD_96883 | JGI IMG/M metagenome (GOLD analysis project Ga0136643, IMG submission 96883) | Labiotermes labralis P1 segment gut microbial communities from Petit-Saut dam, French Guiana - Lab288 P1 (version 3) (version 3) | ecosystem: Host-associated > Arthropoda: Insects >...
CTTGTGAGTACGGTAATGAACCTTCGGGTTCCATGAAATGTGGGGAATTTCTTGACTAGCTGCAAACCAGTTAGCTTCTCAAGAAGGACTCTGCACCATGGAGTAAGTAAGTAAGTAAGTAAGGTATATGAAATGGAACAACTAATTTTTTACGAATTACATACATCATATTGAAAGTTATGATCACACTAATTGATGCTGGGCTGAATTGGAGTGTAAGGCCACTGTAGAAGGATTTGAAACTGCCAATCTGTCCAGACTTGTTTCATCACCCAATGTGAAATCAGTCTCTGAGAAATGCAGGCTGCAGACGTACTGCCTAGACAGTTTTCTGGCATGCTCTGCATTGTAGGGCATGCCAAGTCTCTCCACCCACAGCTGAGCCCTGTTTAAAAATGGAACCAGAAGATATAAAAATGAAACTGTTATTCCTATGATTAGTGTCTTATGTTACATTTTTACTGCCAGGTGAATGCCATTATGCCATTTGTCACACAAACTATTCACTGTGTGCTGTGTTGGTCACAACATATTGATCAAATACTGATTTATTCTGAATCCAACATTAGACATTTGGTAAAAGACTGGAGATGAACAAATTCATCTTCAATTTATGACATAACCTAAAAATACACAATGTGGAAATTGCTATATAATGTGCGCAACATACATGGTTCATAAAAGATACTACGTGATATATCTTCAGCTCACAAGATAATGATTGAGGTACATTGAAATACAATTCTTTCCTGGCATGAACATCTATAATTATTAAATCATACTTACCATTCCGGATTCCTCAGAAACCTTAAGAATTTAAGATCACAATGTGTGTTGCTGTTTTAACACCCTCTGGAATAGCACACCCTATGCATGCTATTGGGAATACAATGAAGCAAAATAGTAATAATGCACCTTGGTCGACAAAATAATCAGTAATGATCTACAGTTATGACTGTAAGTTATATTCACACACATACTACGCCATACATACTGATCATCATAATCACACTTATGAATCACCAAAGCAATATTATTCAATACAATTTCACACACTTTCAGTGACTGTAACATCGTGTTACCTTGTACAAAAATTACAACAGCAACTTCTTTAAAAAAAAAAAAAATCACCTGACTGGTATGAGATTGGCCAAGCACAATTTTCCTGCCATCTATTCCATACAAAGTGCACCCAGTGAGCCATGCCGGCTACAAGTAACTCCGTCGTAGCTGCTTGTGGCGCCACAGTCCTTGTTTCCTGGAGTCCATTTAAGTTCTTGTGATTGGATCCGGCAGGGATCAAAGACTGGTACTGGCCCCAAGGGTTATTATCAATGCTGATAGATAATAGTCACAAATCTTGGGAAACAACGCCTGACAAGACATTGGTCAGCTCTGCCAGCAAATCCGACTTCCTTGCGTCCTCGATATAATGCAACTTTAATTGTAGCAGAGAGGAGTGGATGAAGGTGAGTCCTTGGCGCCTCAAAACCGAGATCTTCAGCTAAGGGAGCACACTCCTACAGAAAACGGGCATGTTTGGAGGCCCTGAGGTTAGCTACCACCAAACCTACTCAGTGAGGGACTGGTCATCCATCCTGAGGACACCCTACCCAACTCAGAATCTCCAGAGGAAGCACAGGACCGATTCACAAATGACAACTAAGGCAAGAAATAGAACAATGAATCCAGGTTTAATGAAAATAGGCATTTGGAATGTCAGAGGTTTATATGGCAAAGAGAAACTGCTGCAGGAAGAATTAAAAAAAGCAAATATCGATACAGCAGTGATACCAGAAACAAAAAAGAAATTGAATGGTTCGCAAGATTTGGACAACTATATTTTATTGTACAGTGGTGTCCCAACAAACAAAAGAGCAGCTGCAGGTATAGCAATAATGATGAAAGCCAAATTTAAGAAGAGAATACATAGTTACATGTTTGTAAATGAAAGAATATTTTAATTAAGATACAAATTGCAAAGAGGATATTTAACATTACTAGCTGTCTATGTCCCCGAAGAGGGGAAAACTGAAAGAACAGAAGATTTTATGAACCCCTCCAAGATCAGATAGACAAAATAAATAAAAATGATTACATTATTATTGCCAGAGATTATAATGCATGAGTTGGAAATATTCTTATTGATGGAATTTTGGGCACAAATGGTGAAATTACTACTAACAATAATGGACACAAACTAAAAGAATTTGCATTAGTAAATGAATTAAAAATAATGAAAACATTTTTTAGACATAAAGAGATTCATAAAATGACGTGGAGTGCCCAAGGTTCCAGATCCTTCATAGATTACATTTTAACAAACAAGAAATTATCACCTTTAGTAAATGACACCAAAGTTTTTAGGGGATATGATGTTGTTACAGACCATTACTTATTAATTTCCAAAATTAGTTTACTTAAAAAATGGTATAGATTTATTAAAACATCTTTACGGCAAGAAGAAATTTTTAGGGTACATTTGTTAGAGGACTCAAGTATAAAATTACTTTATCAGAGGAGATTAGAGCAAAATTTGATGCACTCACCATGCAGCCTTAATATTAGTGTAGAATGGCAAACTTTAAAGACCACATTACAACAAGCAGTGAATGAAGCTCTAGGCAGAAGGAAAAACAGAAAACACAAAAGGTGTTTAATTTTATGGAATGAGGGTATTAAAGATTTGATTGAAAACAGGAAGAAGGCTTATCTACATTATTTAACAACACATTCTGAAAATGACAAAATAGAATACAAAAGGTTAGTGGCAAGTGTGAAAAGAGAAACAAGAAAAATTGAAATGTAATGCTAGGAAACATTTGTCTCGACAATTGAACATGATTTACATGGACGCCAGATAAATGCACTTAAAATTATTGGAAATTTAAATAGAACTGAAAAAGATAATTTGCAGCTTAACCCAACAGTTGAACACACATGGTTAGATTATTATAAAAACTTTGGACTAACAATTTAATTATAACACCACAGAAGGGAAACATGCAAAATTAACAGAAAATTGTGTTGACTTAATTACAATGGAAGAACTGGAAACAACTATATAAGCATTAAAAGCCAGAAAATCTCCAGGATCAGACAGGATTAATAATGAGTTGTACAAACATGCACCAAAAAGTTTTTCACATAAATTTTTGAATTTCCAAAACATTTGCTGGGTTTACGGAGACATTCCTGAAGAATGGAGGACAGCCATTGTTATATCAATACACAAAAAAGGAGATAGAAATAACCCAGGTAACTATAGAGGTATTAGTTTATTAAATACTGGATATAAAATCTATTCAAAAATTATTGCAAAGAGATTAACAGCAATTGCAGAGGTTCTACTATTGATTTTTAAAAAAGCCTTTGAATCTGTGGTCAGAGATAAATTATGGGCTATTATGTTAAGTAAAGGAATTCCAACTCATCTAATTACAATAATTCAGAAGATATATATGGAAAACATTATAAGAGTCAATGAAGGTAAAGGAATATCTGAAGATTCTAGAGTTATTACCCAAGGGGTGAGAGAAGGATGCCCACTCTCAAATGTTTTATTTAATTTATATTTGGACAAAGTTATTAGGATTTGGTTACAGAAACTAAGAACTAGTAAATATTTTAAAGAGTTAATTTTCAACACACTATTCTTTGCAGATGACCAGTTTATTATTTCTGACACAGAAGACAACTTGCAAAAGGCAGTCTATTTATTATATAACATACCTAAACAATATAATTTGGAAATTGCTATAAAAAAGACGAAGGTATTTAGTTTCGATGGGAACAGATCACCTAAGAGCAAAAATTATTATAAACGATGAAACACTAGAACAGGTTAGCCAATTTATTATTTAGGTTGCAGTATATCTTAACCAATCTTCCAATGATGTAGAACCCAAATTGGCAAAATTTTTACAATTAATAGGTAATATTAAGAGAACTATTTTGAAGAAAGTGAGAATGGAAACCATTTTGAAAATATACAACACACTAGTTTTACCTATATTTTTATATGGGTCAGAAAATTGGACTCTAACAGCCTTACACGGACGAACAATTGAAGCGGCAGAAATGAAGTTACTGAGACCTCTGGCAGGCTACACCCTTTATGACCACAAACAAACTACATACGCCGCGAATTATGGATTACTGGCATACTAGATAAGATAGATGACTGGCTTCTGCACTTGCAAAGAATGCCACAAAACCTAATCCCTTTGAAATCATACCACTACAGACCACAAGGAAGGAAAACAATTGGAAGACGGAGGAAGCAATGGCGCGAGCAGCTGTAACCCTAGGAGTTGGAACGAGGGTCCAAACCCTGATGCTTATGACGACGACGACGACGACGACGATGATAATGATGATGATGATGATGATTGCATCCGGCCGCAGCATAGGCGATCATATGACTCGCTACTTTCATGACACCTGTTGTCAGCGGCAGGAAATACCTGCCTCTCAATCCAGCGGCTGGATTTTTTGTTGCCCATTTCTTCCATCCACTCTCGGTGTGGGGGGCGACCGTATGGTTTAGGGAGAGAGTACACAGAGCCACGCTGCACCACCCATTTGGGTCCACAATTGTAACGTTACCGCGTAACGTAACACCGTATCGTGACAGTGCGAACGGGACTAGTGACCGCGTAACATATCAAAAGTCGGTTACGCGGTCACGTTACGGGCTTGTTCGGTGCGCTGTCGGTATTTGGCCGTCACATCAAAGGGATGATACGGTTACGGCCTGAAGAAGTGTGGACGTGCAGCGTGACACGTCACCACCGTCCGCTCCTCTGCCCTTCTTTTCACTCCTGATTATTTTCAGTCGGTCAGTGGGTTATATAAGAATTTCACCAGAATGTCTCTCAGTGCATTTGAATTTTTAATTAATTTGATTGGAGAAAAATTCTCGAAAAAGGACACAGCGTTCAGGAAAGCCATTGCTGCTCGAGAAAGGTTGGCACTGACGCTACGTTTCTTGGAAAGTGGTGATTCGTACATTAGCCTGCAATACCTCTTCAAAATTTGCAAGCAAGCAATCAGCTGCATCGTGCCGGAAGTATGTGAAGCTCTTGTTGAAAAATTGAAGGATTACATACAGGTAAGACAAATATTATTATTTGTGGTTTATGAAAGGAGTTTAAAATTGGATTGTAATCAGAACTTTTAATTAAACACAAATTTTACAGAAACACTTCCATCAAAAACAGGTCAAATTATTCTACAAACACCTGTGTATCAATATTTTCTTCTGAACATATCGTAACTGGCGAGATGCTTTCTGTGGGAAAACTGTGAAACAGAATTGAGTTATTGTACTGACTGACTGGTGACGGAGAAGTGTTTCCAGAACATGACGGAGAAGGGTTTTGAGAACAGAGGGATAAAAGAGAAGTGTGCGGATGAGGATTGATACTTTGAGGGTACATTTAAATAGACCACTTGGGAAGTGGGCGTGAGGTGGTTTAATTGGCTGGAGATGGGTGTGATGATTGCGTTCATAAAACCCCCTATTTGCATTTAAGAATACGTTCATAATTTCATTTTGAATGACACATCATACCGTTTCATTATAATTCCTTAATTTTGTGGCTATCATATTCCCAAAATGTTGACACTCGTCTTTCATAGTTTGGCTTGAACAAACTGTTAATAATTCAAACACTTTTTCAAGACGCTGATCTTCCGTCTTCTTTTTCTTTCTTGGTGGCTGCGGGGGCAGGGATTCACTCGCGTTTTCAGATGATTTTCCTTCTTTGGCTTTTGACTAGTTCATATCTCCACCTTCTGGTGTCTCACTTTCATTATGTATCTATTAAAAATAAAAAAATTTTCAACAAAATAATTAACATTTTGGAATGACAAGAAATATTTTGTACAGCGTTTTGAATTAATAAACAAGGAACATTATTTAAGGTTTAATTTAATTTAACTAAATTTGTGTGTTTTCAGATACCAAAAACAGAACAGGAAAGGCTGGCAGTGGCAAAGCAGTATGAAGCATTGTGGAATTTCCCACGTGCAGTGGGGGCTATTGATGGGAAACATGTGGTGCTAGTGTCCAAGAAATAGTGCCAGTGAATACTTTAACTACAAAAATGCCTTCAGTATTGAACGCTTCGCTTTAGTGGATGCTAATTACAACTTTATGTTTGTCGACGTAGGATGTCAGGGAAGAATTTCTGACAGCGGTGTTTTTACGAACACTGAGCTGTATAAGAAACTAGAAACAAAAATCTCGTGTCTTCCTCAGCCGGGTCCTTTAAACGGGACAGAAAAAAAAAGTGTTCTATACTTTTTTATTGGAGATGAAGCTTTTCCTTTAAGCGAGAATCTCATGAAAGTTTATCCGGGACAAAATCCAAAGGACTCAAAAGAACGAATTTTCAATTGCAGGATCTGCAGAGCCCGAAGAATTGTAGAAAATGTATTTGGCCTCTCGTCATCAGTGTTCCGAGTGCTTCGTAAACCTGTGCTTTTGGAACCAGAAAAAGCTCAACTCGTTGCAATGACCATTGCTTGCTTACACAGTTTCTTAAGAAGAAGCCCTGATTCGGCAGCAATTTATACTCCGCCAGGTACGTTTGATTATGAAGAAAACGGTCGAGTGATAGAAGGCAACTGGAGAGCCATGAGTACTGAAAATATGACGACTTTATTTCCTATTAAAAAGACTGCACGTAAACCACCTTTGAAGGCGAAAGAAATAGGAGAGGAATTAGCAGCTTATTTCCTGAGTGGAGGAAGAGTAGAGTGGCAAAATGACTGCGCTTAAAGGTGGCACATTTTTGTAAAATTTCGTTGCCTTGAAATTTATTTAACATTTTCACAAACACTGAAATTTGTGATGAGTTTTACTTACCGTGTTCAGTGTCTGTCGCGGTTTCGTTTTGTCCACTATAAATCCCAGGTTTTCATATGCAAACCACGAGCATTTATACACTTCATCTCTTGCTGTAAAGAAAAGTAAAGTATTAATTAGTAAACTTATTAGTTAGTAAACTTATTTTGTATGGTCATGTCATTACATGAAGCCTACGTTCCAAAAAGAAATAAATATTTGTAAAAATCAGTGGATAAAAAAGCCTTTTCTTTAAAATATGTGCTGAGACCTTCATTTACCTGATTGTTTTTCACTCACATGTAATGAGTGTGCCTAACAGCGTGTAGAATGCAGTTCATTCATGTTACGATAAAATATAGGCATTGCCAATGTACATAAATAGTTCAATTAGAAGTACTCACCTTTTCCTGTTACACTGCTTTTCCTCATCTTCATTTTTTTCCCGTCGGATAGATGACAATGAGTTCTCCATTTTCTTTTTGCACTCATCGACGGGTCTGTTCATTTCTTTTCCCAGTTCCCCCCATGCATATTGCTTTCTAATTTTGTTAAAATGCATTGGGTGCTTTGGGTTCCATATTATTTATTTCCATTTATAAAGTTCGATTAATGCTATGGCCCTTTCCTCAGTCCACTCCATTTCACAATTACCAAAACGCTCAACAAACCGCACAGCACTACAGACTCACACCACTCTTAGACTGAAGCATCAGGAGTGAAAAGAAGGGCAGAGGAGCGGACGGTGGTGACGTGTCACGCTGCACGTCCACACTTGCTCAGGCCGTAACCGTATCATCCCTTTGATGTGACAGCCAAATACCGACAGCGCACAGAACAAGCCCGTAACGTGACCGCGTAACCAACTTTTGATACGTTACACGGTCACGAGCCCCGTTCACACTGTCACGATACGGTGTTACATTACGCAGTAAAGTCTATTATACAGCGCGGCTGAAACGTGATATTTCGCATGCGCCTAACAATCCGAAATGAATATGTATAAATAATGTCTTTACGCTCATCAGTTATTATTTTGTCTAAAATGTTTGATGCATACAACATACTTAACATCCACTGATCTTGTTTGTCTTTTATCCATGGCGTCAAATACGGAATTATTTGGTTAGGTTATGTCAGGTTCTCACGGCGGCGAGTGTAAGAATTAAATTAATTCACGGATGTGAGGCTGCGGAATTTTCTACACTGAAAACGGAAACAGTAGGTTTCTCTAAAACGTCGGTAACATCTACCAAACTATACAGCATTACAATTCTACAAGACCGCGGTCATAATACTACGAGCGATTTGTTCGTTTGGATCATTTACAAGATGCAGACAAGATAACTGTCTTAATTAATGCTTTAAAATAATATTGGCTAATTTACCGTTAGTGTGCCTAGCTGAAATGTGGGTAGGACTGGAGAGGATGAGCAAGGATATGAACTAATGGACGCTAGGTAAAATGCTGGAATGAGCATCATCCCGTTGTGTTAGTTATCAATACCGATTTATTATCCAAACAAACACAACACTTGAACATTGTGATGTTAATTTATTTACTTTACCACAACATGTTTCGGTTGTTGTATTCGACCATAATCAGCTGGAAACACAAGTACGTAATTCAAAAACTATGCTATGGATTTTAATTTAAAAAATTTTACTACTACAATATGTGAGTTATTTCAGGCTTCCGCCACAAAGTAGATGGAAACTGCGTTCTTCTGGGTTGCTACTACTCGCTGAAGGTAAGAAATTACCACTACTGGCTGCAGAATATCCCACATGAGCGCAGTTCTATTACTATATTATGTGTTTAATTTCTTTATTTGGAGTAGTAGCTAATTTACGTAATTTATCACGTTAATTGTGATGGAGAGACCTCATTCATAGGATACTTTTTCGATTACGTACTTGTGTTTCTACTTGATGATAGTCGAATGCAACGGCCAAAACACGTTGTAGAAAAGTAAATAAATGAAAGTACAGTGTTATGTTTAGATAACAAATCCATACTGATTAACAACTTATATACCTATGTATGTGTGTGTGTTTATTTTTAAACTATATCCAATTAATGAGGATTTTTCAGTGCTAATAAACGGCGGGTATTGAGAGATTGGGGAGTGGCTGCAAATTTGAAATTGGCGCTCATGTCTAGGTCAGTACGGAATAGGCTGTGCTCAGACCATGGTTTAGAGTTCAGACACTGGGTTCCCGATTGTATGAATACGCCCATCGGTATGTTAACATCAGTGCAATCTGGCGAAGGAATTTCGAAGCAGAAAAACTTCATTCGGTGTCCCGATTAATGCCAGTATGTGTGCGTAAAGTGACATCGTTCGAAGTTTTGAAACTTCGGTTCTAACTATTGTAAGTAACGAACTGAAATTCTTTAGTGTGACTGCCTAGGGGCCGCACGCTATTATGTACAGCCTGTCTCAAAATTGCGATAGTTAACGCAGATACCAGAACAGCTGTGCCATTAGTGCAATGTAACCTGCATAGGGAACGTTACCTTAACGGACCTGAGGAAATATGTGGTCATGAAGGCACTTGGCCACGTATTCTGTTAAATACTGTGCTTTTAGATGCCTATGCTGATAAATTTGTAAGCCTTACATGCCTTTTGGGACTCATTTATTTGAATATTTTCTCCAGTTTGATCTGTCATTTGGTACTTTGAAATTTCATTGTTTTACGTGTATATAGAACTCCATTAATGTTATTTTATTTCATATTTGCCTAACGGTTCTGTGTTTTAGTTTTCTGAGCCCCTGGTTCAATTGTAGTGCTGTGTAGTGCTTTACTATCAGAAGTGTTGGTTTATTATATTTAGTGCTACAAATTTTTTTTCACATGTAGTGATGCTCTACTACTCAACGATTACGTTAGAACGAACGAATCTTTTATGCTTAAATCGGGTTTAGCATGACATAATTATTGCGCGACTTCTTGTAGCTGAGAATTGTCATTCTGATATATTATTTCTGCTCTTAGATGCAGTGAGGTAAGATGAATCAGATGTCATATTTATGGGTCTGTCTTGAGCCAAAATAATAATTACGTTGTGTTACGATTATGTACGTATTAAATTTGTAAATAGTTTAGGGGTTATTTTGTAGAGTTTAGCACATTGAAGAATAGCAGCAGCAAACTGCATCAGTTGTAATTATATAACAAGGATATTGGTCTGATGCACAGTGTATGAGTGACAAGAGTAGGGCCTTCCGGAATGTGACGACATGTAGCTAGTTCTTCGAAAGCTGGGTACTTATCTGCAAGACTTCACAGCATCATATCACAGAAGAATATTACTCCACTGTGAAAACATCAGGTCTGAGTGTGTAATTCATTGTCAGACCATCCTACAGGAGGACATAAATCTCCAATTTGAAATTTGCATTAAATCTTTTATTTATTGCTTATTTAAAGGTGTCTGAAATGGTTTTGATGGTTACATTACTGAACATCATTGATAGGATGGCTAGTGAGTGATGAATTGAAAAGAATATGGAAATAGCTTTTATAGCATAATTTGAGGTACTCACCTGGTCTTACCTGGTGGGATGGAGGAATACAAAGAACTCGGCATGTTTGTTTTTCTGCCAGGATTTAAACCCTGGGTCTTCTGCATAGGAAGCAAGAGTGCTGTCCATCATAACACATACACTATGGGATATACAAAGCAGTCTGTGTGTCTTTTGTTATTGGCCTATATGTGCAGTATCTGTGAGTGGGGGATGTCATAGGTCAGTCATCTGAAGACCTTGTACAACTTACAAATGCACAGAAACTGTATTGATTGGGAAAATATCAAGAGCCACATTTGCAAAGAACACTAAGATTGGAAGTTCTCACCACAGTGACCATGACATTTGTGGTCTTCTAGTATGTGACTCCTGTAATCTCATAGCTAGTTACACTCATTCCAGAGGAACCTCCCAGGAGGGTAAAATGAGATTGTGTTGGTTTGTAGATAGGTGGATGAAAGGTTCTGAACCAAATGGTGGTAACATTCTCCAGATTTAGTTTCTTTGTAATTTGGTTGTGATTCTTCTAATTCTTCTGCCTTTGTCAAGCATTTGAACTTTTTTTTTATTCGTGGGAAGGGTGAAAATTTTCCGTCTTCTGCACAGTGTCTAGATCGTCTCTAGGGTCCACTTATTGAGTATAGAGGGCTTTTTTCCCTTGAGGTCAATTGACTGAGCCATGCAGCTGACCATTTACACTTATCTAATGCCTGGGTTAAGAATGCATGGAGCTTTCCACTCCCTCATATGTCTTCATGGCAGGGTGTTAATTAAACACAAGGACAGCTTCATTTCACTGTTAAACTTTGTAAGTATTCATTAGTTGGATTTGTAGTAGACCTGTGAATTGTTTCTGCCTACCGGGGATGAAACACGGACCTGCTAAGACATCTGAATTTATTTCTAGACCAGTCAGAAAGTGACTGAATTGTAATAATACTTACATTTTGTAACACCATTTAGTTTGATGGAAGTGTACCTAACAAGCTACATGTCATTATATCACAGGACACCATGTCTTAATATTCACCACCGTTAGAACATCAGACTGAAGTAATAATACTGTTACACATGGGTTTGCATTTGTCAGTATATCAGTTATAACATACAGCCTAGTGCAGATACATATTTTTTTAGAGGCAGCTGGGATTGTGGGGCTGCAGCTTTCCACATTGCCCCACTAGGTACGTTTACAGCATGGTCGGTTTTGTGTTGTAGGTGATGTATGTGATCTGAATCCCCAAACACATTAAATACTGTGTTGTTTCCTTGATGGTATGATTTCTTATGGACCCTAAAAGTAACCTTGGAATTGAAAGGGAGAGGGGTTGTGCGATCGATAACAGAACATTTTGTCTTTGTGATATGTGAGGTTCTGGCAGCGTTGTTGGTGGAGATTCAAGTCTCGTTGGATATGACGCCGTCTTGATTGGTAAATGGCTACAGACGTTTCCGAGGAACTTGATGCTTCGATCTGCAGGGTCAGTGTATCCCAAGAACAGTGACTTGGTCACTACGCCCTTCTTCATGTCTATATATCATCCTGATGAATGGATTTCAGGACGCTTTTCAGCCACTTTGGTTATATATTATCTTCTACGGGGATTATTTCTTGTAACTGATTATGACTCAAAATCTTATCATGGGATGACTAAAGAGAATGGTGGAAGTGGAGCCGAGTCTGTAACGTTTGCCGTTAAGACAGTAAGGAAAAACCACAGAAATGTTACACTGACACACCAGGAGATACGAAACAGGGGTGCAAATCAATCGTCTTTTACATATCACGAGCAGCAGAGTATAAAGCCGGTCGGAGTATATTCCAACATTCACTTAGGAATGCGTCTGACTTCATTCATAACGAATGTTGTTCGCTGTCTGTAGTATCACTGAACTGACGTAGCGTCGTTAAATAACGCATGGACTGTTGCTTCCCCCACTATCCCTGGTTCCAACATGTCCGACGTCGTTAGATCGAGCTTCATGTGGAATATTGGATTTGAAAACTAATTTATTATGTTTTGTGGTTACGTCGTAGATAGCGGACATGCTACTACATTGTTGAGCGTAGTCTTTGGTTTTGATGCAGATAAAGCACGCTACACTGTATGCAAAATGTAACACGAAATTGAAACCTATTAGCGGCCTTCCCTCCTTTGATTTGGCACTCTCCCGTGACTAAAGTTAGCTTTGGTTCCGCCGCGTAGAAGCGAGCGATCAGCTGAAAAGCCAGCCGCTGCCTCTGGAATGTCGAGTATTTCACCATGTGTAAAGTGACTGATAGAAAGGGGGAGGGATTTGTATGACACACAACACTTATCGTATGTTTTATCACTGTAGAATGTTGCTTTGACGTCTGTCCATGTTTGTTAAGATGCCAGTGTGGAATGCGAAAGATAAATACTAAATAAACATAGTGTTAAATTAGGACAAGATTTGCAATTACGAATACATGGTTTCGGGCACGAAAAACTCACGAGTGTTAGAGGGCTGCGCCCGATCATGTCTGACATTTCTGATACAAGGATGTAAAATTAAATAAGCGTCACTAATTTTTGCAGTGTGTTTGTTTTACTCGTAGCATTTTATCTTACCGGATATGCCACGTTCGCTTAGTTCTGGGAATTGCTTCCCACCATTCATTGTGAAGTGTCCTTGGGGATTTTAGATAGGGCTCAGTGGCGGGCTGTTATGAGCAGTAATGGATCGTCGTGTTCCATCAAAAGGCAGCGAGCGACCATTAGTTTCTCACATTGTACCCAGATTTGCGGTGGTTAGTCTCCTAGTTGTCGAAATGACGTTTTGGTTAAGTATGCAACTTCGAGGTGTTTTGAGGCTGTGAATATTAACTCATGTGCAACATTGAGGTGAGATCCCCGTTGTGTTGATCAAATCACAATTAGGTAGGAATACAGTCAAACAAACTTATATAAGTTGTGTTTGACTGTTCTCTTGCCCAAATGTAATTCCTGTACATTTCTAGGATCCTTGAACTATAAATACAAAATCTGCATGGCAGAACCTTTGTGAGGTCATGGCATTGAGTAAGCCGATAAGCGTAAATTGATGCCCTGGGCGGTTCTAAATCGACAGTTCGCCACTTCTCCAGACGAAGTTCTTGCTCATGTCTTCAAGTGCACTACCCCTGAAGTACACACTTTTCATGAGACACAGAAACTTATGTTTTATAGCCGGTGACACTAAAGCCATGTTCACGTAACTGGTGTATTCGACATTCTGTGCCATTTTACAAGGAACCAAGTGTATAATTGTCATACTGCTGTTGGCATCGGTTTTATTGGCAAACATTCGTTTTCTGGTATACTTAACCAAATGTTTGGCTGGTCATTGTAATCGCGTTCCTGCGACTTGACCAGGGTATGTGAGGCGGTGTGATGTGCGTCATACCTGGTGGTGGGGCCCTCCCGGTACGACACACATCACACGCTCTGTCTGGAAAAGGCCCCGTGGGATCACGTAAGAACGAGGCAGATGTTTGTGTGCATAACCGTACAGAACGTACACATCTACGGACTTCTACTTGGAACTGCTCATTATATAATTTTAATATCACAATATTTTAATTTTTGTACGTATCAGTTTTTATATGTTTAGAATTTTAACATTTTGAACATTTCAGTACGGGCAGTGTAATAACTAGACTGACGTGTTGGGCTTTTGTTCCTTTCGTTTTTTGATTCCCTGAGGATGGTACCCCGCTGCAAAAACATGTAGGAATTTTTTAATACTTGTTAGAAAATGTGTTTTATTAAGTGCGTTTGTTGGTGGATATATTGACTTAAAAAGTGCGTTTTTCCAGCCTTATACAACCAGAAGTTGCAGGAATAAACATGTTCACACCATTCGCGTTTTCAGAGCTTTGAATACGCACGTATGAAAGGTACGTTGCAATACAGCATCTGATTAATAAAGTATATAAGTTTGTAGTCTAACACAACTTTATTGTATAAATGTTTATAATTAAAAGAACTTAAGAGCTACAATGTTACGGCTGTCATTAAGCCATCTTCAGGCTGCAACTTAAAAGGGCTTTAATATTCAATTGGCAGCGCCTTAAAATTACGAGATCTCGTTTACATTTCTTGATTAATATAACATGTTAGAATATAAATTGTAAAATATATATTTAAAATGTAAAATAGCATGGGAAAATTGAGACATATAAAGTATAAATTTTGATTATGATAGAAATCTTGTATGTTAATAGTCTTATAGAATTTGTAGTTGCGATTTTATATAAGGTCAACTTCACTCAGAAGATGGGATGTCTTTGTTGTGGGGCTTTTTTTATGGTGAATGTGGAGCACTTTTTGTGTATTAATTAGAAGTGTATTATTATTTTCGTAGGATATCTCTTAAATGAAACTGTGATGCAATATTTTTGGTGCTTATGTGGTGCGTATATTTATCGGTGTCTTGTTTCTTGTGTAGTTGTAATTCATTCAGGATGTGGAAATATTTTTTGAATTTTCTGTGTAGTCACGTGGAATTCTATGTTTTTTGTGTGACACCATCACTAGAATAGTCTCTCAGCATTCATACTACGCCGAACAGTGAAGGACCAAAATCAGTGTTCTAACCACCAAAAATAAAACTCTATGTAACTATAAAAAACTTAGAGTGCCTTATATGAGAAATGATCAGCGTCAAACCAAAAGCATAATTTCCACGTGACTATACAGAAAATTAAAAAAAATATATATTTCCATGTCCTGCATGAATGACAACTACACAAGACACCGATAAATATACGCACCACATTCGCACCAAAAAACAGTGCATCATAATTTCATCCAAGAGATTTACTGAGAAAATACTGCTACATTTCTACTCAGGATATAAAAAGTGCTCCACATTCGCCATAAAAGGAGCCCCACGACAAAGATTTCTCATCTTCTGAGTGACGTGGATCTTAAATAAAATCGCAACAATTACAAATTCTACAAGACTGCCAACATGTAAGATTTCCATCATAATCAAAATTTACACTTTATATGTCTCTATTATTCCATGCTATTTTACATTTTATATTCTAACATGTTATATTAATCAAGAAATGTAAAAGATCTCGTAATTTTAAGGCGTTGCCAATTGAATATTAAAGCCCTTTTAAGTTGCAGCCTGAAGATGGCTTAATGACAGCCGTAACGTTGTAGCTCTTAAGTTCTTTTAATTATAAACATTTATACAATAAATTTTTGTCAGACTATAAGCTTATATACGTTATTAATTATTGAAAACACATCAGGGATGCCTGACACACACACACACACACACACAAAACAGTATCTGATGGATTTAATTTTTTAGGCTTGTAAAATGAATGTTTCGCGCATGTACTGTAATGACAAATTCTACGCTGCTTTCCAGTATCTTCTTGTTACTGACTACTGTATATGAAAACATATTTTTCAAGTTTGGAGGTTTTCGCAGCTGTCAAGGCTAAAGCTTTACTATTGAGTAACGGTCATTCATGGCCTGAAGATGACCGAATAAACGGTCGAAACATGTAGCCGATTGCCGACCACCATCAGTATCGAAATAACCAAAGTCGTGGTAGACGGACTTTCTATTGATTAAATACTGGTACTTCACTGTGCAAAATTATAGCCGTGGTCGAACAGTTTCGGATAAGTTTTCTTCATTCGCATATTTAGCATGTGGGAAACGCAGTAGGGTACCTGACATGTGGCATATCTGCAAAATTGAATGCTTCGTTGAATGTAGTTCGATAAATGTCCTGTACGCAGATATACAACTTTCAGAGTAGTCTTGTGTACACATTTTACGCCGTAACCTTTTAATGACGAAATGTAATCTACTTTATATAAGGAATCGGTCCGTACCGCGCTGTGAACACTTTCCATCACGGTTAGAAAAACCAGTCAGTTAATGACGTATAGAGCAAAGGTCGCTGTCTGTTCTGAGATTCGTACAAAACACTCGACGCAAAGCGAGCACCATGTAGAATTTTTGAACGTTAATCCTGGTGGTGCATAAAGAAACCGTTAAGCTTTAAAAGATTACTAAAACATTAATTAATATACGTCAAGCACAACTATTTAATAGATACGAGGCTACATGTTTCGACCTATTTAAACGGTCATCATCAGGCCTTCTAACAGATCGAGTCAACAGATGCTGTGTACACGCTGGGATCCCAATGTGTTTACATTGATAAAATACATAAAATCTAGCAGATCAGTTTACAGAAGAAGGGTGATTTGTGTATTGCATAACTGTAAGTAGTTAAAATATTAAAAAAGCGGTGTTTGGGCGTTTACAACTATAATATCAGGTCCCGTTAATAGCTAAGTATCCATTGGAAGTTGTTGGGGTTCGTAGCGAAGTCGAAGAGTGTCCCTTGGGAGAGCTCAGCGGGATTTTGCGTGTTGTCGAATGGTCTCCGCGATGACGATTGTCCTGTAGAGTCACGGTGTGTACTGACCGGTGAGGATCGCTTTCTGTTTAATCGCAAGTATGTCATATGGGATTAATCGTCCAACTTACATTAGACATACGGGCAGCGCATGTTACGAGGCTTGGCTCCAGATCGGCAGTTGAAGCACGTTCTGCGTTACCACATGCACAAAGCTTGCAGCACGTAATGCAAGAATGTGTGCACCCGTTTGCTTCGTCGTGTCAGTTTACAATAATTGCGCTACGAAGGAACATTTCCTGTCGAAATGCTGAATGTTTGTTTCTGAAAGTTAGTAAGGAACTTGAATTTTCATTGAGATAGCACCATATACCGTTTTATGTGAAGCCTGATGTATGTACCGAGCCATGTTTTAGTCTATACGGAGTAACCAGAGATTTGATTCAGAGAATTATGTTCCATATATTTCACGTTTTTCAGTACTGCGTGAATCTTTCAAACCAACAACCATCAGAGACCAAAGTGGACTGCATGTGTGACTTGGATTTATTTTACGATGCTCACTTTTTCATCTGCACCAGTTTTATGGCCATTTGTCCTGCTGCCCGTTTGCATGTAATAACTACACTGTGAATGAGTTTTCAGTAATTTTGTTAAATGCTTCATTCTATATGCTTATCAGTTTCAGTTTTATCGAGTTAGATGTGCAACCGGTATGAAATTGGAGGTTTATTAGGACTCTCTTACCATGCGGAAAATAACGCTTTATGTAAAGGTAATGTTTGTGTGCCTTTCTGTAGCTTTGCATCAACACCTAAACACCTTGGGCACTTTTAGGCGCGTTCGCCAAATCGCGAAAAGCGACTGTTAGCTTCGTCATGTTTGTCGGCCTATCCGTCCGTACGCTTGTCTTGGTCCGGATGGAACAGTTCAGCCTCCACTGGACGGATTTTCATGAAACTTGATATTTGAGTACTTTCGAAAATCTGTCGAGAAAATTCGTGCTTGTTAAAATACGACAAGTATAAATGGTACTTAGCATGAACACGTGTATAAAATTATATCTCGCCTTTTTTTTTTTTTTAAAATTGGGAAATGTGTCAGACAAAAGTTGTAGAGAATATTTTTAAATTGTTTCCCTCTGTCATATATTACTGACTGACTTAGTTTCTTTCATCTGAGATTGGTATGTACTTTCTTTGCTTAAAAATTCCTACCAGCTGTAGCTTTGTTGTGTCCTTTTGACACCTTTGAGTAGGAACAGCTGTGAATGAATGTGTGTGGTCTCTGTCAGCTTTGCATCATTGTCAGGTAATTCTGTCCCAGGGACCCATTTCCTGCCTTTGTTGGGAGATGACTTTCATGATTTAAGTGCAGATTGTAGCATTTTTTCAGTTGTATGTAAAGTATATGGGAAATTTTCTTGCAGACATTCATTGTTTCCCAGAGTTATAATGTAGCCATGAGAAAATATGCTTGATCCCTCAACTTACACTGAATTCTTTTAATATTATTGATTTGTTAATATCTTTGGCTGTTGGTTATCACGTAATGCTCACAATACAGCCAGAGTGCTAGTGATGTATCTCCATCTAGATTTTGATAATTCTGATGGTTCCTACATGACATCCTTTCTTTGGTTTCCTGGCCCCCAGATTTGACCTGTAGTTGTATCATAATCCTGTCATCTATTGCTGTGATGTTGCTGATATTTGGCTTCTTCACTCATTTGAAGTTTTCTTTTCTGCTCTTTAATGTACCATACAAGGAATTTAGTTATAAGAATCTGTTTTCTGTACTTCACGAGACCCTTGTTAGGGGTCACAGCCTACTGCATTTCTAAATGGAGGTGGTTGGGACACTTTGAAAAATCTATCAAATTGGTTTACAGTCTTTAAAAACCAAATAATGTTACTGATGTATCAACCCAATCATCATGGTGACCTAACATGAAAATGGGCATATCCTCCGATGCTTTCCTATATCTTAAGCAAACAGCAAAACCATTGATACATCTTCTTTATTTATTCAGTTGCACTATAACATGTGCTCAGAAAAGCATAATTATATTTTATGTTCTGCAGTCCAAATTCAGAAAGCTCCTGGTAACATAAATATAATTTTGAAAAAAGAAATATGTTCTTATGCCCCTCTGTTTTGAGTCTTTAATACAAGGCATGTACACAAATTTCTAAATAAAATTAGCATTTTATAGGGGGTAATAACTTTTAGAAAAACTAGATGATATTGGGCTAGGTGGAGGAACCATTTCTCTCATCTGCTCAGTGAACATGGGGTTAGAGATGTTAGGCACAAAGAAATACGTACATCAGTACCTCTAGTGCCTGCACTAAGTGCCTTTGAGGTTGAGATGGCTATTGAAAAGCTAAAAAGACGCAAATCACCAGTCATTTATCAAATCCCAGTTGAAGTGATTAAAGCAGGGAGTAGAACAATTTGCTCTGAGATCCATAAAATTATAAATTTGATTCAGAATAAGGAGGAACTTATTGAGGAGTGGAAGGAGAACATCACTGTACGTATTTATAAGATGGGTGATAAAATATACTATAGTATTTATAGGGGCATATCACTTTTGTCAGCTACATACAAAATTTTATCCAACATCCTACTGTCAAGGCTAACTACATATGCAGAGGAAATTATTGGGGACCATCAATGTGGATTTTGACACAACAGATCAACTACTGGTCATATATTCTGCATTCATCAAACACTTTAAAAAAATGGGATTTCAATGAAGCAATGTATCAACTATATATAGACTTAAAGAAGGCTTATGGCTCAGTAAGGAGGAAAGTCTTGCATAACATTCTGATTGAGTTTGGTATCCCAATTAAAGTGGTAAAGTAAATAAAAATGTGTCTGACTGAAATGTACAACAGAGTCCGGGTAGGCAAGAATTTGTCTGACATGTTTCCTATTAAGAATGGTTTGAAACAAGGGTATGCTCTATCACTATTGCTTTTTAACTTCAGAGTATGCCATTAGGAGGGTTCAGGTAAACCAGGATGGCTTGAAATTGAGTGGTACACATCAGCTTCTGGTGTATGCTGATGATGTTAATATAATGGGAGGAAATGTATATACTACACAGGAAAATGCTGAAGCTTTGATAGTGACTAGTAAGGAGTAAATGCTGATAAAATTAAGTACTTGGCCATGTCTCAAGATCAGAATGCAGGGTGAAGTCACAGTATAAAGACTAATTATAGTTCCTTTGAAATGGCAGAAGAGTTCAAATATTTGGGAACAACCTTCACAAATCAATATTCTATTCAGGAAGAAATTAAGAGAGATTGAAGGGAATACTTGCTATAATTTGGTGCAGAAGCTTTTGTCTTCTAGTTTGCTATCCAAAAATTTAAAGGTTAAGATACACAGAACTATAATTATACCTGTTGTGTATGGGTGTGAAACTTGGTCACTCACATTGAGGGAGGAATGTAGGCTGAGGGTGTTTGAGAATAGGGTGCTGAGGAGAATATTTGGGCCTAAGAGGGATGAGGAAACAGGGGAATGGAGAAAACTATGTAATGAGGAGCTTAATGATCTGTACTCCTCACCTAATATTATACCAGTTATCAAATCGAGAAGAATAAGGTGGGTGGGGCATGTATTATGTATGGGGGAGAGTAGAGGTGTATATGGAGTTTTGGTGGGGAAACCTCAGGGAAAGAGACCACTTGGAAGACCCAGGCATAGATGGGAGGCTAATATTAAGCTGGTTCTTCAGGGAGTGGAATGTGAGTGCATGGACTGGTTCAATGGGGCTCGGGATAGGGACGGGTGGCAGTCACTTGGGAATACGGTAATGAACATTCGAGTTCCATAAGATGCAGAGAATTTCTTGACTAGCTGAGAACCAGTTAGCTTCTCAAGAAGGACTCTCCTCCATGGAGTAAGTAAGTATACTGATAATTATGAAACTCAGTAGAAAGGTAATGCCATGTTTTGAGTTTGTTTGGCAATTGATTAATCATGTGAAGAAATTTTCTTCATATGACATTAATAATTGCAACTTGTGCTTCAAATGTTCTTACATTTTGTGTATATTTAATGCATTTGTTCTAAAATTTGTTTTATTATTTACATAAAGACTGAGCCTAAATGGGTGATAACTTAAGCATTCTAATTTTCTTTTAATATCTTAGTGTAGGGCTGTTGTATAAATTTCCACTAATATCTACTGAAGTGTTCCAAAGATTCTTTTGTTAATACAGAGAGCACTTGGAAAGTAATATTACCTGTGAGCAGCTTCCTACACAAGCAATTTGACTATAGACTAACGTCTGCATTACGTAAGGATTAAGTAGGAGGATTTCAAATTTAAATTTCAAATTGGTTGGATTTGCTCATCCTATGAAATGTTCCAGTCCACTATGGAAGAGTAACTTTTAACCACATGAAATGATACAAATGTGTAAGTCACACATGCAGTTTAGTGCTGGATGTTAGGCCAGGAGCTGCAATTGTTCATAATTTCCTTCTTGCTTACTCTCAAGAATGCACTCAATTGGAAATTAATGATGAAATTATTGTTCTTGTTATCAGTTAGCTGTTCTACTACCAATTTTAAACCATTGTTTTTAACGTGTATGCAGTGCCCAACAGTGTAATCTTTTATGGTGGAAAACTGCTTTTATATCTGTTACGCTTGTCAGATACGAAGTACTAGGCAGGCTGTAATGTGAGGTTTTGGTTTGTGACTTTATTCTGGAGGTATGCAGTTCAGATCTTGAACAAGCAACTGCTGTCTTTGCTGTGTTTTTTGGTCGTTTATGGATTTTATCAGTCCCTCAGCATTAATGTTTGGCTTCAAATAGGTGATGCAAACATCTTTAGAGTACTTTCCAACCCAATGGTTATGATTGTCTTCACACCATATATGATGTTTTGTATTGCTCCCACAGTTGAGACATTGTTAAGTAATTTGCCCCTGAGTTACTATTGGATTATTTAATGATGCCATTTAAACTGCAGAATTTGTATAACACTGAATGAAATTGGTAGACAATCATCATTGGTAGTAATGCAGTTTGAAATACAGCTAAATATATGTCCCATTTGAAATTGTGTGTACACCCATGGAATTTTTTGGGTGGAGAGAATGAGAAAAAATATGAAATAGTAAAGTTGTAATAACCAGCAACCCAGTTGACAATTCAACTAGGTATCTTCCAAACAGAGAAACCTGTACACATTGTAGCAAATTAACAACAGGAGAGGTGATGGCATAGCATATACCACATATCATTAGAGACTAACACCTTCTATTTTATATTTATGTACATACTTTTCTGCTCCTCTTTTTAGTTGTTTTTAACTTTTAAAAGGTGTAGGGTGGAAAATATGGGTGTATGTGTTGGAAATGTGTCAAACATAAAGTGTATAGTGATAATGCACATGTTTGCAAACATCACAACTTCTGTAAAGATGTGGATTTCTGGTGGGTTTAAAAGAAAAATGTTTACACCTGCCATAAGTGTGCAGATGTCTAAAGTTGTTTAAGAGATTCAGTGAAGGCATGTATTGATACTGCTAGTAACTGCTATCTTCACAGAGCAGTCTTGTCAGTAACACTTGTGCACTCAGACCAGGTATTTCCAATGGTGCTCTGTTTTTTTAATGGAAATCTACTTTCTTGCCCCCAGGGAAATTGTAAGAAAAACAGAAGGAAGGATATTGCACTAATTTTAATAAGTATTTCTTTTAGATGGAGTTAGGTGGGTGACATGTCAGTCTTCCCTTTTTGCCTTTCAGTTTTGATGCACTTCATCTTTAAGCATGCCAGTTTGTGAAATAATTGACAGGCAGGGCTCAACAAATCCAGTCATCTGTTCACTCATGACAAGTGAAATCTAGGCTGGAAAGCAGAAATATCTGTAGAATTTTTTGTCAGTATTATAACCTGATTCCTTTTCCCCCTTTCTTATTCTTGACACATGTTGAATGGCAAATGATATCTTGTATACACATTATGTAAGTGTGATATATGACATTGATACTGAACCTCTTTATCTTGTATCATACCAGTCATTCTGTCAAAAGACTTTATTCCCACTATAATAAAAATGAGGCCTCTCTTCTCCAAGAAATGTATTTTTGCAGTTTTATACATTTTAGTATTGTATTAATTAGTAGAATTTCTTATTTTGAGAACTCAGTATCCAACCTGTCTGACTGACTGTGAATTGCCACCAGTGGTATGTATCCCACCAGTTGAGAAGCATTAATGTAAAGATGAATTATTTTGTACATCTTGTTGTTACATATAAGCTGGTGTTGTACAATTGTAATGATGTGGGTAGGTGTGGATTGTTTTGTGGAGTAGAATTTGTGTCTGACCAGTAAACAGAGCCAGCATTTATTAACCCCTGTTCACTGGTTCAGTTCTGCTTTCAGTGAAAAACATTTTTTTTTAATATATAAATAGTAACCATCCAACATTTTTGTACCATTGCATATAGGTTCAGTCTAAGCCACTTTATTTTTATTTTATAGATAATAACAAAGTTTGTATCTGGAGTGAAGTCTTAATATTAATGCACCTAATATAGAATTGTTATTGATATTAGATTTATTTTGCTTTATTTCTAGATGGTTTTTAACATAAGAGTATAGGAGCCACAGATTTTTGGAACAGATCTATAGTGACTGAGCGTTCTTGCTGCTTGCATTGAGCATCATGGTGTACTGAAGAGCTGGTTTGTGCCTGCATTAAAATTTCCTTCCTTTTAAGTCAGTTTTGAACATGAGCTCTCTGCAGCCATCAAGCCGATTCATCCCATTCACCAATAGTGCTCAGAGGACACAACATCTACCTGGACAAGGTAATAAGAAAAGTAAATTATAACTTTCTTTTTACTTCTTAGGCATTAACCTCTGCCAAAAATATGGATTTTAAACCTGTTGCTACCATGCGGTTGGTTACCAGATTTTAATTTTGGGATAACCATGTTATCCTTGTGAAAGTACAATGCTCAGCCAGGTGAAATGTGCCATTACGGTAGTCCAGCACATGGCCAATAATGATTAGTGGCCAGTCAAATTTCTTGTTTCAGATGTCTGTACTGTCTAACCATTGCTGCCTTTAAAAGTGTGGTTGTTACTGCAAATGTCTGAGTGTGACAGTGTTTAAATGATGACATATGGATATGACCCGGAGGTATTCACATAAAAGGCACAAGAAATTCAGTACTGTGAGAGTTAACTGTTCATGTATTTTAAAACATAATGATTCATATTTAATCTGGCTGTAGATAATTATGGTGGGCTGGGATGACAGTCGGTGACTCGCTACGGGCTGGACAGTCCGGGGCTTGAATCCTGGTGGGGGTGAGATTTTCTGCATCCGTCACAGACTGGCTCTGGGGCCCACCCAGCCTCCTACACAATGGGTACTGGGTCTTTCCTGGGGGTAAAGCAGCCACAGCGTGGCGTTGACCACCCACCTCCATCTAATGCCAAGGTTAAAGAAAGAGTAGAGCTATACATCTGCTCCCGTCTGAGCCTTTGTGGTCTGTTCTAGGGTAAACTTTACTTTTTTTTACTTTACCTTCGTAGAAAATTATTGTTTCTGCTCTTTCGGTGGATGATTATGTTGATTGAACATGTGATGTAACTTGTTCTACATTTAATGTTGTGCACGCAGTGTCAGTATACCGTGGGCATGTGAAGAAGAAGAAAATAAGTTTAAGCTGTGGAATATTGTTAGTCAGGAAAATGAATATATGTTAGTAATGTGTAAGGTTTTACTGTTCTTGCAGTGTTTTGTTTTATAACAGAATGTTGATATGGAAAATACCATTAACATTCTGCACCTTCACAGGGTTTTCTTGTAATACAAATGACACACATGTGCACATCCATGCGCATGAACCTGAGTTTATGATACTAGTGCTTGGCATGACAGGACAGTTTTTAATCTGGTATGTTTTTTTTTATTTTTCATAATTAGTTAAGGAGGGTCACTTCTTACTTACTTACTTACTCCATGGTGCAGAGTCCTTCTTGAGAAGCCAACTGATTTGCAGCTAGTCAAGAAATTCCTTGCATTTCACGGAACCCGAAGGTTCATTACCACACTCACAAGCGTCCGCCACCTATCTCTATCCTGGGCCTGCCCAATCCAGTCCATATACCCACATCCTACCTCCTGGAGATCCATCCTAATATTATCCACCCATCTACACCTAGGCAGGGTCACTTCTTATTTAAATTATTTATCATATCCAAATTCAAATATTTTATTATAATGCTATGAATGTTTCATTAAATTTGCCCAAATTTTATTGCTGTCAACTAACACAGGAGTTTTAAGTAGGGTCCTGGGCTAAAGTTTAAACAACTGCATGTTTATAAAAGGACAGTATGGAAATATTCATACCCAGAAATTGAAAGTTGTTATGTCTCTATCCATCCAGGTGCTGGATTCTCTCAGAGTCTGAGTGGCAGTGAGACAGACGTGTCAACTTCGAATGAGAACCTCAGTCATGAAGAGCGCTACGTGATTCGACATACAGCACGTCAGGAGCCCCAGGGGCAAGAAAACCTTAGTTCAAATCGTAGCAGTCTTGATGTGTCTTCCTCTTCATATAATACACTCATCATTCATGGTGCAGGGGATGAACCCTGGACTGGCAGGTACTGGAGCAATTCAACAGTAATATAATGTTGAAAGCAGTCTCACAGAACCTTGTTTTATGTGTCCCCATTTTTTATGTCCCTCTCTCTCTCTCTCTCTCTCCCCCCTCCCCTCCTCCTTCTCCAGTAAACTTTTAACCAGGAATAACATTAGTGTTCTGGAACACTTTGCTGTTGTAGATGCATTTCATCATCATCATCATCATCGTCGTCATCAGTGGGTAAATTTGATCAAGATGTATATTCCGAAATGTACTGTTTTTATAGTTTTTTTGTAGGTAGATGATTTGTAGTAAGTAAATTATTGTAGCTCTTTCAGAATTTTGTGACTGGCATTGTAAAGAATTTAACAGGTATGCTAACTCATTTTCATCAACAGTCATGACAAATTGTAATGAAGTAGTTTTATTTTTTGGGAAAGTGGGTAAGTTTTGTTTGGTAGTAACTTGTCTGGCATGTTTTCTGACCAGTGTTAGGAGGGTTGTGCAGCCCCCAGAGGCAAATTCCAGGACTTTCAAGTAACCTGCACCATCTCCTGATCCTGACCCTGCTTCCTTAACCCTTTGACGCCAGAATTAAATCCCTCCAAGCAACGCTGCCTGCCAGAATTTTTTATTGGGGATTTTAAATTTTAATGCTTACTCTTAGGGCAAAAGACTTTTCTTTCAAATTTAATGTAATAAAATTTTGCACTCTGCTTATGAATTGGTTAATCTGGGAAAAAATGTTCACCTATTTTTGTAATAAATTTAGGCATGTGGATCACATGTATTGTATAAAATGTGGTGTAAATAGTTCATCACTTACATAATTCTGCCTGCTGCATAAGGTCTGTGGCACTTTTTATCACTGTTTTATCATGACACACAGTATTCACAAAGAGGGTGATATATTACAAATTTACTTTTGTGTGATATTGCGCGAAACAAGGCACCATGCACAGGCCCACATCACATCTGGCGCATTGTGTGCCCTTTCTTTGGCTGCGAGAAGAACACAGACTGCAGCACAGTCGGGTTCGCTGGCCAGTGTTTGTTATGGCGACTTCTGCTGAGGCTTGCTGCTTCTGCCGTTGTTGTTGTTGTTGTTGTTGTTGTTCATCTTCTTATTCTTCCTCAAACTAGTCTCCAACATTGTTAGCCTCAGCGCCTAATTCCGAGGCGGTATGGGTATCGGCAACCAGAATTTCACTGATGGCCTCCTCAAGTTTTATTTTTTTACCCAGCATGACTCTGAGACTTACAATCCTCTGCCTTGTTTACACTATATATGAATGGCCAGAGTTGCAGAAACATTATACCTCTAAAGATACGAACATCTTCTACAGCGACAGCAAAACAGATCTAAAGCTACGATGTAACTGCATATGAAATTCCAGATATTTGAGGGTGCCCAAGACATTTTAGTAGATTGATGGCTGTGTGTTGTATGTTACTACCCACAACCCCTACAGATTACCCCAGCACTACAAGAGGCAGATCTGTGGGTCCTCCTGTAGCTGTAAATGTCGATGTTTGTCTGAATCTCCAAATTTTGAGCATTACTTTTGTCTGAATTATATGGGTACAGTATGCCACTGACAACCTTACTGGTCAAGAAAGAGTTTTCGCTTCATAGGCCAATGTTGACATTTCAACCCACAGTGAACTCCTGAGTGAGTGATAATCAAAGCACTCAGTGTCAGAACCATATTAGTCAGCTGGAAAAAATGCGCAGTTACAATGTGTCTCTGTATATATTGGTGTTCGTGGAGGGGTTTAGGAGGTAGAGGGGGTACATTCTGGCTCCTGAATGAAAGCCTGACCTTCAAGGGTCCTGCAGCAAAGCAAGCCACAACAGTTTACGAAATAGGAGTGAACAAAATGCCTCCAAACTTCAACACGCCATTTTTGACGTCTTTATAAGTCGTTCAGCAATTTAAAGGGCTCACTGCACGATGTCTTCATAAGTCGTTTGGCGTTAAAGGGTTAATCATCACCCTCAAATCTTGTTTTATGCTACATAACGTAGTCTGACTGACACTTATTTCAAAATGTATTCTGAATTTAGATTACTAGATAAATATAACATTGAATGGAGTTGTGAGTAAGGGGTGCTTGGAAGAGCAATGGGCACTGGGGAAATAACAGAATTTATAATCTGATATTTAATTTCATCCATACTACAAACTTTTTCAGTGAAGGACTTATATAGGTGTAAGGAAATAATGTGATTAACTGTTCACTGATGATGTGGTTTAAATTCCACCTGCTGTCTGTGATAGAGGAATTTAAATTTTAAATAATGTGTAATGCACATACTCAGTACCATGCTATGTAACTTATAAGTCATTTATGTATGAGTGACTGATATGTTGTCATAAGTGCTCTGTCATTCCCCTTCCCCCCCCCCTCCCCAAATTTAGCCTACTGTTTACAGTTAAGGAACAGAACTTCATGCAAATGAGTTTTCATGCATTCATAATTAATCTTATTCAGAATTGATAATTATGGGGAAGAAACACGTGTCTACAGTTACACCAGAGATAAGGGATACCGCATAGCAAAAACAAATGGAAGAAATGTGTTCTGTGTATTCAGAAAGATGGCACTGTGCATTATTTGCAGAATGCTGATCACCAAACATGACTGTTTTTGCAGGTTATCAGGCATTCGTGATTTTCAAGATACGGGTACACCAAGTTACTTGAACCCACATCCAGGAAATTATACAGTGGACACTGGAAAAGCTGTTGTTCAGTGTCAGAAGATGGGTTCCCATTCTCCCTCTCCATCTCTGGGAGGAGGCAAGGAGCCTTCTGCTCGCGCTGGTTATGAAGCTACCTCAGGTCGACATTTTGATCCTAGTGTTCGAGAAATTACAGACATTCCTGATGACTACCTCAACCAATCACAGGCAAGGAATTTTTAATTTGAATGGTAAACGGTAGCATGGCTTGCAGTGATTTTAAAATATCTTTAAGCCATTTGTAAGAATATTTACAAGATTCTGATTTCTTAGGCTATTAGTCAAGGGTATGGCAGTACTGTGCATGAGGTGATTAAATGCTGCATTTATGCTGGGCAGGCCTGGGTTTCATGTAGAACAGTACACACTGAATTTGTAGTAAACTGGGTTTTCCTCCAGGTTCTTCAGTTTTCTTGGCTGATTGTTATGAGGAAATGCTGTGTTCCTGTTTGTCATTGCCCTTGAGACTTGTCGTATGCCTATCCAGCCATAATTATTAGTTGGTTCTCAGATGAGGCATCACCTCTGACCGGGCACTTGGCTGAACTTAGATTAAGAGTTAATTTTAGTTGTTATGCAATTATTTTTGTATTCTTTCCATGAAAATCACAGGCAATTTAAATGTCATGAATACAGTCCCATATAGTTTCATGTATTGTCTTTTGAAGTGTGTGACTTTCTTTATCTGGAAGGACAATGACATGATGCTGTGTAAATTGGATAGTTTGTAATCCAAAAGTTACAGTTTTGCAGAAAAATGGTACATGCAAAGGAGAAATATCAAGTTGAGAATGGGCTTTAGTTGCAGTTTCAGTTTTAGTTTTTGTATCCCACAGTGTGTTCTGATCACTGTTATTGTATTGTTGGCAATAAGGGAGTGTATGTTGACATGGACATTCTTTTGTACCCCTAATCACTCACTATTTGTATTTACTAGTAATCTTGTACACTCCGCAGAGCTTTTGAACTAACACATAACAAGTGTGCCTTCAGTTTGACTCAGAAAATCAAACTTAATAATATAAGGGGAGAAGGTGTAAAGTCTGCAAGTGTTAAGTCATGACTTTTTTTTCTGGGCACCACTGTCTGGTCTTTGCCACCTCAGCATTTCCCTCCTTATTGTTTCTCTCTGTTGCCTTTTCTCAGTTAGCAGTTTTCAACTTTGTCATCTTTGCTAACAATGCCCAGCTGTTTGACTTCAGATCTGCTGATATATCTGTGCCCTGTGGATGTATTATGTAATTTTTTATTAGGCTTCAAGTAATCTGTCATAATAATAAATGCAAACCATATCAGCCACCAAACTTCAATTTGACAGTGTATGAGTTTTTGAAACCTGAATTATATTTTCATTCCACTGGCAATTCTCATTACACAAACTTTTGAAGACTTTTATTTACAAAATTTTTCTGTTAATAGTTTACTGAATAATTTTATTGTAGGTGCTGAAGCATTTAGCTAAGGAAGTCAAGGTTGTTCCTTCATCATCCAGTGGGGCTAATGGAAGGGATTCAGCTGCTCCATTGCTTGAAGATGGCGAGTCTTCCATAAATGAGAACCCATGTTTGTCAGATCAATTGAAGCGGTCATCACTTTCTCGTGTAGGTCCAGGTGGCAGCAGTGGGAATGAAATGACTGTTAAACTAGATCATGACTCCCTCCTGCCTTTAGACCTGTCCAGTCTGCCACCTCCACCAGAGTATCCAAAGTGGATGGGTTCATCTTCACCTCTAACAGTGGTGCAAAGACATAAAATTATTCCACACTCCAACATCACACCAGAAAAACTTAGTCTGTCACGATCACAACCTGATCTGTCACGGATAGGCACAGGGAAGATTGTGACAGATGTGATTGGCTGCATGGGCGTTGCAACCAGTCCAAGGTAAGGTGGAAGTTATTTTTACAGCAGTATATAATAATAATAATTATTATTTCTACCATTGTCATTATAATTATTGTGTATGTCATTTTCAAAAATTGAACCATTCTCTAGTCAAGGAGAGATTTATGGTTCTCTATTGTTATTAGATTATTTCACAGACTGTCTCATTATGAACTAAACTGACTAAAGTGGCATGAAAACAGGTATATTATTTTAAACAAACTATCCATTGCCTGTCATTTGCAATGTCCAGCTTAACTAATGTAATTTTTTAAACAAAATATTATTATTATTGTTTTAGAGACACTTCTGGAATTATTTAAAAGATGCAGACTTTACACAAACAAGATAAAACTCCTTCCTAGCATGTACAGAATTTATGGTTACTGAGTGATGTTACCCTCATTTTCGTATCCTCCAGACACCCCTTTGCCATAAGACATTAGACCAAGCATTCTCAGAAACCAAACACAGAACTCCCAAAAATCAAACCAAGCTTCTCATAACAAGGGAGGGGCTAGTCCAGAGAGATAACGTTATTGGCTTGTTCAGTGACCCAAGAGAGAATGCTACTTTTTCATCCCTCCACTCTTGTGAACTACAGAACATAGAAAGCAAGAAGGAAGTTGGAACATGGGTCTGATTCATATTTTATTAATGCGTTCTTAGATATCACTCATATGCACACACTAATACAGATCCAAATAACTCGTAATAAAATATATTAGAGTAAGGGTATAAAGTGAGTTGCATGGATGAAATGTTTAACAGAAACACGGTGTGGAGCAAGCAGTCTTTCCTAGTCCATAAGTGGTCTGTATTGTGTATGATTCATAGTGTGATCTTGTAGCTCATACTCACCTACCAGACTACACAAAATGTGAATCTTCACTGCTGTGCAAATCTCAGATTTTTTTAATTTTGAATTACAGATTAAAGTGATATAATACAGTTAAAGTGTTATGTTTGATGCTGTGATATACCATGGGAACAGTGTCCCATTCACATATTGCTTACATCTCATGAGTTGCTATTTTGGTATTCTAGTTCTTTACCACACTCTTTGAGCAAGTGGCTTTTACTGATATTGTTGTAATTAAATATTTGTTACCATACGTCAGCTGTTTCTTGAAACACTGGCAGTTTTTCATTGAGTGGGGTCCATCAATTTATGCAAAGAATGGATTGTTTACATGGGGTCCATCTTTTAGTGTCCCCCACAAATACTGCTTGCACAGATTCAGTCTGGAGGTCTTAGAAGACAGAATATGCCAATTGTCAGCTGTTCACTGCATACCTCTTCCAGTCATTAAGAAGTCTGCTGTGTGGGCTGCATGTCAATGCAGTGCATGAAATAACAGTACATTTTTTCTTCTTGTGTTAATTCTTTGGCGAATTGTGTCAGAATTAACCAGTAGTAGTATGAATTTACTCTTTCTTTGAAGAACACAGGCACTGTGATTTTGTGCGTACGCATATCCTCCACACTGTAACTTTTACGTCATGCTCTGGAACTTTATGAACGACATGGCAATTTTTAGAACACCAGTATGCATTATTCTGGCTGTTTATATTCCCATTTTATGTAAACCATGCTCAGTGTGAGAAAAACATGAGTTATTGACCAGGAAATCCTTTTACTACTGATTCTTGAAGCTACTTTCAGTACCAACTTCTTGCTTCCTTGTATAGGGGAAAGAATTGTATGTAACTTTACATGGGCATAGTATTATGTTTTGTTGCTGTGAGAGCTTAGGATTTGACACCCCACTTTGAACACCCAACATTGGCAAAGATTTTCTGGAGCGTGTTTCCTTTTCAGAGCCAGTATCTTCCAATTCCTTGGTTAAAACATCTCATTTCATTTGTCCAGCAGTGTACCTGTTGTTTGAAATTTTACCTTTGTTCTTTTTACTTAGCAGTGCTAATTAGGGACTTTTTTTTGCCATCTTTCAGTGATTTTTTCCTTGACATATCCTTTGCAAAGGTATTGCAAATGAACACTATGTGTTCATCACGGTTACTCTTCTCTTGTGCTGTGATTGCCCACTCTCTGTTACTTGATTGAACATCAGTCTCATGTTTTAACACTTACAAGATGAGGAGTGGTATGGCTACTTGCCTTTCTGAATTTCTAGATAATATAACAGGTGAATGAAGTTGTAAGTACAGGACACTTGGAAGAGCAAGAATTATTAGTGAAAATAACTGAATTTGTGAGTAGATATTGAGCTTTATTCACATTGTGAGCATTTTCAGAAAAGGTCACATGTAGGCTTACAGAAATGGTACCTTGTAGAGAAATGACTTCTTCCAGATTCTTTCCCATTTATCATTCATATTCATCCTCCAGTTTGATGCTGTGTAAACTATGCATGTGAGGAATCATCATTATATAAATTAAAAAAAGAAGTAGCTCACAGAAAAACTGTTTTAAACAGGTTATAGGCAAATTTAATATGATTTTAATGTGGCTGTGATTATTGATAAAGTGAATGAGAGAGGGTGTCTCTCCGAACGGATAAGAATGGCGGGGGGGGGGGGGGGGAAAAAAAGGGGGGGGGCAAGGCGCCACCGCAAGGGTGTTAAGAAGATATAAGGGGTAGAC
>Ga0136643_10001051_pt1 | contig 32673 bp, 16 predicted proteins | sample TergutLab28metaG_FD_96883 | JGI IMG/M metagenome (GOLD analysis project Ga0136643, IMG submission 96883) | Labiotermes labralis P1 segment gut microbial communities from Petit-Saut dam, French Guiana - Lab288 P1 (version 3) (version 3) | ecosystem: Host-associated > Arthropoda: Insects >...
GTTTTTCAAACTCCCCCCCCCCCCCCCCCGCCAAACTCTTTAATAATGAGGTTTACGGTGTAGGTCCGACGGGCAAAATAAAGGCAAAGTTCACCCTAGAACAGGACACGAAGGCCCAGAGAGGGAGTAGATGTATAGTTCTACTCTTTAACCTCGGCGCTAGATGGGGAGCGGGTGGTCGACGCCACGCCCCGGCCGCTTTACCCCCGGGAAAGACCCGGTACCCATTGTATAGGAGGCTAGGTGGGCCCAAAGTCCGGTCTGGACGGCTGCGGAAAATCTCGTCCGCAGCAGGAATCGATCCCAGGACTGTCCTGCCCGTGGCGATTCGCTATACCAACTGAGCTATCCCGGGTCCCCGGCAATGACTCTTAGTGCTCCTGTATGTTCCTGGGCGATAGTTTGTGTGCCGATTCGGGTGATTTTATGTTAGATACAGAACTGTTTACAATTTGAGTGGTTTTGTGAGTAGCAAGGAAATGGCTTCTGACCACAGTAGTAATAAAGAGATATCAAAACTTTCTTAGCAAAATTTCAATAAAAATCGTAGGATATTTCTTCATCTGTATTAAGAGCAGATGGGTTTAATGCACAATGCCTGAGGAAATGCTAGCAAGAAACGTAATGCGGAAAAACATTTCATTACCAAGCATAAATTCTTCATCAGTAAATACCCTGACAACAGCAAGGAATCCAGAAATAAAACTGAGAAATTTAGAATTAATTTATGACCACATAAAGCAGTATTTTCTAACCCCTAAGCGGTTACCATTGCTTCATCAAAATCACAAAAATTTTGGCTAAGAGGGCGAAACCCTTTGAAAGCGAAAATGATATTAAAGGATGTTTAGTTATTGTGGGGGGTATGCAGTGGCGCTGTTGGTTGAGACACTGAGCCGGAAGCCCGTGGGTTAGATTCCCGACGGGGCGATTAAGATTTTTCACTGACTTACTCCTTCTGGCTGCACTGTGGCCAACAAAGCCTCTACAGAAATTAGTATCATGGGTATCCCCTGGGGGGTAAAAGCGGCCGGTGTGTAGGGCTGACGAACTTGCCACCTGCATATGCCGATTGTCTAGAAATTCTGGGAGCATCTGCATCCCTCAGGTCCTGTACAGGGATAGTTTTAACTCTGCATGTAGTTGTGGCTGGTAATTCATTATTTAATAAATTTCAAAACAAAACAGAAAAATCCAATATAATGAGGGAGATTTGGTTATCTCAAAATACCGTCAATAGAAGTGGAAAATTTCTGATGAATGAAAAACTAAGGCAATATTTTGAAACCTGCATATTATTTAGCCTGCAGCTACAGATCAATTAAGATCACTAATTTTTCCCAGTTTATTATTTTTATTCAGATGGTCTTCAAAGATCCAGTACATTTTCAGTCAACAGGTTGTACATACTATCCACTAAGTCTGCAATCATGTTAACCCATACTGGCTGACAAATGTCCGCAGTCAACTGACCCTTAACTGGTGGTAGAGTGCACTACTGGAACAACAAATGTGCACGTTCAGCTGGCTTAATATTACTAACAGTGTCACCCTGCAAATTTAAATTTTCCCAGCAACTCAAAGTACTGGAAGATTAAAAAAAAAAATTCCTGGATTACAAAGGTTAGTGGTGAAAACCAAACAGAAGAGAGGAGCATCCTGACAATAATTTTATTTCTCAATCATAATAAAATCTGTGACATTAGAAACCTGTATAATCAGAACATTACTTTTATATATATATATATATATATACACATAGCATTAACAATGAACTACCAGAACAGTAACAGTTAACACAATTATTTAAATTCATCTTGAGGCAAATTATTTTTTTTACTGAGTGGAAAATTGGGCACTTTGAACCTGGAGGGATTATGGTACAATCACTAGCATTGACAGGAAAAAAGAATTACAAAGGCCAGTGACCGCTACACGCAGGCAAATATCACCGACTGCAATTTACATAATTAATTCTGTTACCTTAATGACAATGCTATAATACTTGTACAAAATATTTTTTTGCAGTCTAATGGCTTTTATCTTCCCAAACTGTGCAACCGTATCTCTAAACTTTCACAACAATATGATGTTATATCACTAGTCATAGTTCAATAACATCCTCTCAGGCTCAAAGCAGTCAAGTTGTTCAAATCAACTGATGTATCAGAGATCGATTCCAATTCCATCACCAGAACCCTGATGATGGCAGATGGAATCAGTCTCGTGTAAGCAGCTGATTCGAAAAATTTGATGCGGCCATCAGCCAGATAGGATTTTACTAAATTTTGTTGCCATGTAAGCTTCATGACATTTATCACTCATATTAATTTAATGGTTTATTTAATAAATTGCATAAGTTACATTCAAAACTAATACAAAACTTAATTACGTTGTGAAGAATTAAATATGTGGCATAAATCTTCATCAGGGACACCACATATTTAAGACGCTAAATGTGGGTCACAAATACAACTTAATTAGTTGATTGGAAAACTGCTCCCTTTTGTAACAGACTGGAGTTAGCAACACAAATATACATTACTATTACTGTGAGTTGTGACTCATTTCCTCTGTGCAGCTGCTTCCAGAACAGACATTTTGTGTTTTCAACAATCAGCAGTGAACAAAATATAGCCAAAAACATTAATTTTTTTCATCACAGGAGCCAAGTTTCAGATTTTAATCAACAAAAAACCATTTTCATTTTAATACCAGGTCCTAATACTTCTCACCTTTAGGAGAAACAGTATAAGGAAGAAGCAAGATAACAAGCAGAAATATGGCGCTTGTTACATTGCACTAAGAAAGGCATACGTACTGACACATCAACAGCAGATGGACATACATTCTTCTCATGAATATTGTCTGTTAAATTACACAAATGTATTTCATACATGCAAGGCTTTGACCTTTATTTGCAATTGCTACCTGTAAATGTGGCACAATTCTGTATTTCAGGAACTAAAAAGCAAAATGAATAAACAGAATTCACTAACAGCAACTGTCTTCCTCTTACACTACAGGATGGTTCTCAACCCTCTCCCCCATCCCCCAGCCTTCTAACCCTGAGCCATCAAAAGACTTGTGTGTGCAATATCCCTAGCTACTTGTATGTCTCCAAAAAAATTGTCCATGTCTTCTTGAGGGCTGCAAATAAAGGCTGCTGTGATATATATTAATTGTTACAAGAGTAGCTCATCCGAGGAAGTTTAATTGTGCTGCTGATTGGGTTGAAGTGTAGCAGGTACCATGGACTTTTCAGTGTCATGGGCACTAGACTCGTTACTGGTCGTTGTTGCCCACACTGCAACAAACAAGCCATTGACAAGGCACACTGGGCACCAGGCTCTGCTACAATGACTGCAATATACAGTGACTTAACATTAATATTCAACCCTACAGGTAAACTTTCAAAGTACTTGAAGAGTGTATTCATTTTATAAAAGTGCACAAATACCAACATATTAATACAAATTACCACCAAAAGAGGTAATTTTATTATGCCTTTACTTCTGTTGGTTTTATGTTAAAAGGATACATGTCATACAACTGCTTAATGTACAAAACACAAACACCCTACAAACAGTACGTTCTGCTGTACGTAAAGCATAGCGCATGTGTGCATATCACAGCCCTGATGCACCATATCCTACTGTGCTCTGCTGCTCACCACATCTAAGGGGTTCCAGTTATCATGACAACAAACACTGCTTTATACCACCCACAGCTAATACCTGCTTCAGGAACTGATCGGTATTGCAGCTTACTGTATCTGGCAGGCTGCAGTTATAAAAATAAACCCTACTCTCCAACTTACCAATTATGATTATAAGTATCACCACTGCAATTCCTCCCAAGATGAGCATCATCTGCAACAAACAAATAGGTGCATGGTTTAAACTGTCTTTTGGGTTATGAAATCATGTAGTCTGACTGGCTGTTACCAACATTTTAGAGAAACACACCATCTGCATTATCATGGCCAAACACATTAGTGTGACTAGACTGACGCCACAGAAAGGAGTCCCATACATCAACTCTTCCTCCACATTTACAACAAATTTCTTTGCTTCACCCTCCAGTGTATCTCCCTTATTCCTCTCCATCCATACACCCATTCTTTTGACATTAATGGTAGGAGTGATAACATTTGCTTGTGAGAAGCACTTTGGGTGGTGTACACAGGTCAGAGGGGGCCGGAGGAAACAACAAGAATAAGAGCAGAATTTGAAGCCTCAAGTGCCATCCAAGTGACCTGCTACTGTGGTACCATTACAACAGGGATATGGATAGACACCACTACATAATTCAGGATGCAGAGGAAAAGCTCAATGTGTACGCAGCCACTAGCAACACAAAGAGATACTGTGCCTCTGCAGTTGCCTCACAGGGTAATAGCACATGATTTGAACCATGTGAAACCAACTGTTGTCCTTAACAAAGTGGTGGAGAAGAGAATATCACCAATGCTCCTAACAAGATGTAAACTTAGACCATCCAACTCATATCACAAACATATTAATTTTCAAATGTCACACATCACACAACACATACGGAGATGGTCACGTATGTCTGCTTCACCTGCTGAAAGGATTCTAATAAATTCTGGTATGAATACTATGCCACTGGAGAGAACCCTAAATACATACTTTTTAATTTCCTGCAATTTTTAATACCACATTGGTAGATGGACGAAATCTCAGGACAGACGGAATGGAGGGTTCACCACTTTTGACATGCATAAGGTTTGTATAGTGGCAATATTTTCATGTACTGTAATTAACGTATGTCCTTTGCTGAAAAAACTGTTTCTTTGGGAAAATAAGCACTTTAGACAGTCCAATATTTCCCTAACACATTGCCCATGGGCTCAGAAATACACAGAAACACACAGTTTGAAACATGGAAGGACCCCTGCATAAGATAAAGTTATTGTTATTAGATAATGATGGCACAACAGCAGACTAAGGGTCCTGTGGTGGCACAGCGTCAGTCTTTCTTGTGTTCAGGAACTAGAATGAAGTGAGTGGTGAGCTTCATCCTGCCAGAAAAAGTACCAAGCAGTAATTCTACAAGAAAGTGAAGGGGTCCCAGATGTGGTCTGAACCCAATAGCAAAAAAATTACCGTATATTCTCAAATCTAATCCGCACCCTTTTTACAGTGTCAGAGGGCTAAAAAATCAGATGCAGATTAGAACTGCGTGCGGATTAGATTCGCGGTCGTAAGCTGGATTTTGGAAAAATGATAGAGACGCTGTACGTGCCGTTAAGAACAACACAATAATTTATTATTTTATTTATTGTTTATATTATATATAATATTTATAATTTATTATTCATCAGACTCGCCGTCATCACTCACAACTGAATCGTTATCCGTCACCCAATCACTATCATCAGCTGTGGTACATTTGTACCACTGGCAGTTAAATGGCCATTTCACACACGGTGCATTAGTCGGATAATGGTTAAAGCACTGGTAGCATCCAATATTATTCAATCAGTCTGCCTTGTAGGCAACGGGCGGTTGAAGGAAAGGTGTAGATTAGAACCGTGAACTAACTTTTTTTCCGTTTAAGAAATCGGCAAAAACTAGTGCGGATTAGATTCCTGAATATACAGTAAGTTGCTGTCCCTGCCAGGAATCAAACCCCCTTCCCTGCTTGTCCACCCCACAGCTGTCAATATACTGCCTGAGCTACTTGGCCTACCAAACAATGATCATCATGACAGTAAACCTATATACATAAACACTCTCCCAATCACAACTCAAACTGTTACAGACCTTGAGGTTCTTCCACCAATATTTTCTCTTCAGTTTACCAGCCTGTTGCTCAAACTGTGACGCTCCCTGCTGCAGTGCATCTGAAACATACAGTGTCTGTGTTTTATCCTCCACAACTATCACTCTCTTGCAATGTAATGTCACATTAGTACCAGAAGTTTTTTTATTCCAGATATTTTTCAATGAATGTTGTATGTACACATTCTTAAGATGGTGACTGCAACTTGGTGACAGATGTGAAGTTGTTTTCATATTTATAATTTACTGATGATGCTACCAGAAACTCTGACCAAACAACATGAAATGGAAAGACAATTAACGGACAGGATAGGATATGGAAGAAAGTGGTCATGGGTTAATTTGAGGTACTACATTAACTGAGGAAACCCATGCAAAACCTATCAGGATATCCAAATTCTGGGCCAAGATTTAAACTCAGGATTTCCAAAATATGAAGCAGGAACACTAATAAGGTAATCATGGCTTTCATGACCAAGTTCGATGCCAAAATTATAGGTTTCAATGTGGTGTGAGGAGGGAGACAAAAGTAACAGCAGCACAATAAAAACAAAACAGAAATATGATGATGAATTTAAAAAAAAACCAGAACTACAAAGAGTAAGGTGATAATGGGCAGCATAAGAGAATGCTGGGGAAAAGGATGGACATAGAAGCAGGACAGAAAGGAAGAAACATGCAAAAATAAGTGTACAGCCAAAGAATACAGATAAGTTGAAAAATCTTAGTCTCAGGAATCATCAAGCATCAAGACAACAGTTTTAATGGCACTGACATAAAGGGCATTTAGCTCATGGAAAGTATAGATAGATAGCATCAAATGAAGGTGATAAAGCTGTCGTTATCAGATAACAAGCCAGCTGGGTTTTGCAACAGAAATTTCCCTTATCACATATCACAAAACTGGACAAATCCCTCCATTCACATGCATCATGCAATCCATTAAAAATAGCTTTAATTAAATTTGGTATTATAAGCAAATTCTACGATTTTGTCTAATTAAATTTTGTTCATCATTAAAGATTCAGCTGAAGGCCTAGTTGCTTCCCACAACTACGTGGATGCACCTAAAATGAACTGTTTGACCAGCTGGACCACTGAAATTACAACAGCATAAATAATGACCAACAAAGTCAAAGTACAACAGAAAGCAGTCAAATCACATGGCAAAGACATATAAGAGCCAACTGGTCTGTCAAGACCAGAAACATTACTAAGTTTTATGACTTCCCTCTAATTTCCTTATGTGATGAGAACATTAAAATACAAGGAAATGGAGCATGAGGACATGGATGGATTGATATGGCTCAGGATAGAGTGCAGTTGCAGGCTCTTGTGAACACAGTAATGAACCCTTGGATTATATTGAAGGTGGGGAAATTCTTGATATGTGAGCACTGGCATCTCAAGAATAATTCTTCTCCTTAGTGTCAGTTACTTTATGTAGATATATAATGTGTTGGCAGTGATATGAAGGTAAGAAATAATTTGCATGGGTGGATAAAGAGACAAACAGAAACACAGGTGGCATCATCTTCCTGCTCTTGAAATCCAAACGACAGGCACTACAAATTCATACTTTCTCAGACACCACTGAATTTTTACAACTCAAAGCAGGTTTTTATTACATCATTTTATCTATAAGTTTATGCTGTCTCCATCTTCCCCCCAGCAACATCTCCTGTACCAACAGATTATCAAAAACTGTATCAATGCTGAATCAACTACAGATTACAAACCACTTTTCAATTACTTGATCTTACTGGTTTATGTTTCATGTGTCTGTACCCATCCAATATTTGTACTAACATATTTTTCACGAACTTGTTGCAGACATAACAGCAAAATATGCTAGTCCATCAGTGTTCTTTGTAATTTTCTACCATCAAAAATACCAACATAATAAATATTTCAAAGGGGCAGTGACACATTTAAAATTCTGTGTGGTACTTGTATCCAATGTTGGAAGCCTTCTACAACCAACTTCCATGTTAGCAACACAATATGCAGCTAGAACATTGTTAATACCCATTGCAATACATACATTACAGTATAAAATAAATGTTATGAAAAATATGTATATTATAATATAGGATACACAACACATGATCTGTTATGCTACACAATCATCATACGTTAAACATATAAAATTAATAAAGAATGACAACATTAAGAACTATTCAAAGTTGCAAGTACATTTTCAATTCCCATAACCAATAAACAGTACTGACCTGCTATTTTCTGAACCAAACAATGAACCCAGGAGCTACTGAAGTTGGAGAATTCTCTGATATATGAATAGCCATTCACTACAACTTATGACAAAATTTCAGGACAATTATTAATTATTTTTATGGACACGCTGTAAGTAATATGGGGTCCCAAAGTACATGATATGCACTGATTGTACCTCATATCTCTGAATGCTGGCCTGAAGATGGTTTAATAAGACTAAAACATGTCGCCACAATTATATACTAATATTTATACACTGTGGTTGTTTTGGCGGTAATTTTAAAACATTCTGTTTAACTTTTAGAATTAAAACACAACGGGATGTCCTCGATTAAAAAAAAATTAACGAACTTGCTCTGAATGGTACCAGCCTGTTCCCACCTCAAAAATGTGTTAAAACAGCCATGTTGCAATTACCAAAAACAAGGAGTGAAACAGTACTAAGTCATGTAGCAATAACTCCAAGTTTCATGGAAGATGGTTATCTGACTGTAATATAAACATCTCAATTTTAAACAGGGGACAGACGGATAAATTTGGTGCACTAAGATGGTTCCAGAAATGAAACAATGAAATCAGAAACATATTTTGACAAAGCCCTTCAGTGTCAATGTTTTACCTGCTCGATTATCCAGTTCTGCCAACCTCTGTTCCCGTTCCATCAGGGATCTTACATTTATTTGCATAATTTCCACAACCTGATCGTTGAGTGAGATGTCGACCATGTGCATAAAAATAACAATAACCCCACATTAGTTTCTTAGCCTACCACTTGGTTCAGACTGGCAGACACATGCAGGGGCAATCACCCTCCACTTAAGCACTCACAGTTTAAAACTTCCGAGTGATGATAAAACCATTCACTTGGATTATGATCATCAAAAAAGGTACAGTTATCAACCAATGAGAGTAATGAGTGGACACACCAGAGGGCCTCACATGTAAGGTTGGACATTCAGCAGTACTGCCATATGTTGCCAATCAATCAGCAAAATACAGTGCTGGAAGTGCAATTTCAGCAAATCTGGTGGTTTTTTTAGGTTAGAGAACATTTTTAAAAAATGTCTAAATGGTTCAGCCTACAACCTTTTAAATGCCAGGTTTCTGCTGCTGCCAGAGTGCTATTCAGTTTGAAATGCCTCATGCAGGACATTTCTCTTTTTGGAGAAAAGGATGTGCATTCAATGGGACACAGTCCTGTTCATCTTTTAAACATTAATTACAGCTCATCACAGGATGCTGTTGATTTATGGTTCATTTAATGATACTTTTAATAGCTCGAACTATATAGTGTCAAATGGTTAGTTAATAATAAAATGTGAAAGGATGCAGAAGAAATCAGTCTTGACCCAATCTGAGATACTATTCCAGCATTTTACTTGAGGGACAAAGGAAAAGACAAACTAGGTCACCCAAGACAAATGGTCGTTGGGGTAAGATTTGAATTCAAGACCTCAACCATGACTTTTGCATAATAAGGACCAACAAGATGCACTATTCTCTCTTAATTTATTTCAATAATCATCCTCTACATGTTTTGAATAGATTAACTATTCATCATCAGGAGGCAGTTTACTGTGCAACTCTGATCGTGCTAGCAGGTAGTAAACGTATGCATGATAAATAACATACACTGAATGTACAGTAAACTACCTTCTGATGAAGAATAGTTAATCAATTTGAAACATGTAGCAGATGATTACTGAAATAAATTAAGAGAGAAAAGTGCATCTTGATGGTCCTTATTACACAAATATATCACGATGCATAGTCCACAGAATGTCAAAGTAACCATCACATTTGTTATCTAAAGATGTTATATGCAGGCACACATCATGATTAATTAAAGATTACCTTCTCTGTGCAATTGACTGGTTAAGATACACTCCCTTATGTATTAATGTAACCACACAAAGCCTAATTTGTTTTCAGATTGACAATACTTATTTTCATACATTAACTTCATTATTTAGGGAACTGAGGCAGTCACAGCAATACCTATCCAATATAGACTGGTATGAATCTTGGTGGTGGGAGGCTGGCATCCAAACTGCTTCTGCTTCATACTCATCGCCATTTCTTTGGAGTTTGAATGATGTGTGTGTGTGTATATATATATATATCATACAACAGTTTCAATGACCCTGTTTTAGCATGTGCGTGTGTATAGCCACAAGGCTCTAGCTCGGTGTTTGGGACATCCCTGGTTCATATCTGAGCCAAATCACGGACTATGCTGGCTGAAGTTATTCATTATTGGCCTATATCTCTCCAGGCAAACGGTGGAACAGTATCTCTATTTGACCAAAAACTCTTTGTACCACATTCTTTCCAATTTTTCAGTTATCAATAAACAAACCATTCAATGCAGACTTAGTCCAAGTTACTGACAGATCATAAAATAAAATAAAAATAAAAAAAAACTGCTTTGGAAACAAAACTACATTTAGTCCCAAAATGTCTTATTTATAGTCATCAAACCAGTTACATGCTATTAATCTTGACATGCTACGTCTGTAGTAACCAGTTATCAATGACGAGATTAAGACTAACAAATTAAGAATCTTAAGTGACTAGCAGCCATAGAGACTGCAAAAAAGAAAGGTCCTTATTCCATGAGCAGCCAAGTGATGGCTCAGACATGAAGCCCTCAACTTAGGATATGATCATGTGATGTCTGGTCAGGGTTATTGCTGCTCTAAGAGGCAGTAATAATGAGAATGGAGCAATAGTGCAAAGAATATATGAGGGAGAAAACTGAAGAAACTTGAGGGGGGGACTGCTCCAGTGTTACTTTATCCACCATGAATATTACATGACATCAGTTTGGTATGATGCTGAGGTTCCATAGTGAGATGCCAGCATCAAAATAAGTTATAGCAGTCATGTTGATGCCAGTAACAAAAATGAAACAGAGACAAAGGTATATAAAACAAGGGACCCTGGGGAAAACATCGTCCTGAACTGACAATGCCTCACAAAATGTGGCAAAATTTTACTTATGTATATTGTTTCAGCTCACCTCATCTGCACATAAACTGCTGTGCTCGTGAATTGTGGGTTGAAAACAACAAGTTGTCTGCCAGTCTGAACATGAACAATGGCAACTCCTGTGGACTTACAATGCACTTGGCAGGGTAGGAATTGCATTTTATAGAGGAAACAGTCGTTATTTTGTTCTACACTTTTAGAAATGGTTTCTGTAAGTTCTGATCAACATGGAAATGCTCAAAATTTGAAAACATTATTGGTGCAAGGTCAAAACACTTTACAACCCGAATATTCATGGCCTGACAAACTGTGTGAAAACTTCACCAAATAAGCAAAAGTTAGTGCATAATTTTAACATACACAGAAAAAGCAAGTGCACCAAAAAAAAAAGTTTCAACAAACCACTGTCAAGACCTGGAGAAATGTGTAATGTTTCAAAACATAAACCTCAGTTTTTGGACTACCGCAGTCTTAATGCTCACAATGTCAGCCATGGCCAAGTCTCACAACCTGCACAGAACGGACGGCATCGTAAGTCAACTGAGTGCGGCACATGCGAGCCAACTCGCCATGCAATACAACTTACAGTACCACTTCAGCTCACCTGCACGGTTATCTAATTCTGACAACTTTTGATCACGTTCAAGTACTTTCTCGACATTGACGCGCATGATGCCAACTACCTGCATGTGGGTGAAAATAAACACACATCAAACACTGTGACAAATGAAACACAGCAAAGCACACCAATCCATATGACAAATAAGAGAAAAACTTCCACTGTTTCCACGAAGATTTCAGGTTCTTGAGGCAAGAGTAATGCTTGTAGAAGGGTACCAACATTTTGGACAAACCTGCTGCCTCCATCTGTTACCATTAAGCTGGAAGCAGCAGGTTCCTCCCAAAAATTGGTAACCATCTTTCACACTACACAAGCCCGTCATGCTCCACAAGCCTGAGGTCTTAACATTCACTACTGCTGAGAATGCAAAATCTGGCATTTTCTACAATGGAGTAAATTTATATGTCTTCTATTAAAACAAGGCTGCAAATCTTGGAGATAAAATACAAATTTGAATTACAATCATATGGATTGTTACAGATGAGCAGACAACACAACAATATGAGCTTTTATTAGTCCATCTACCACCTGTTTCCCAGTAAGACAGGACTGCACAAGCAACAGGGAGAGATGAAAGTAAGCTTTATTGCTTGTTTCAGATAGCACATGCCAGTACATGTACTGACAAAGAAGTTTTGTATACCAGCAAATTGCCATAAGTCACACACATGCTAGTATTTCACATGTTTCAGTACTGAGACTTAAATCAAAAAGCACTTATATTTTTTAAAAAGAAGCACTGGCTGTGGATGGCTTAGCCAGTGAAGTTTGCATTCTATAAGCACTTTGGTCACATTTCTTCATAACATTCTCCCTGCAGAATTACTACAATCTTTTGATAGGAGAACATTTACACCATACAACATATGGCATTCATATCTGATACATCAGAAAACTAAGTCCTGCGTGGTACTCTCAATTACACACAGCAGTACCGCAGCCATGAGAACTTGCCACCCCATCAACGCATGAACTTAATCATCTATAGATATTATCTCATGACGTATTCCTCCAATGTTCTCTGAACAAATTCGCAGCACACTTACAGTTGGTCTAAATTTTCTAGAATTGCTCTGTCTTATGAGGGTTGTGATCAAATACAGTCATCAAAAAAGATGCACCAGTTGTACATGTACATATTTATTGATATATTTCACTCACAGCAATGGTTTTGATATCAAAACATAGGAGATTCTATCTGTGCAGAACACAATTCTAAAATTCCCTGTAACTGCAACCTGTTTCTTTAGCGACAGTTCTCAAAACAGCTCTGATTTGATGACCTTACATAATCTCTCCCAGCATATACCAGAACAGCAGCTCAAAATAAGCAACAAACACTGCCCTTTGATCTTTCCAACTCATCACTAATTACCCTAACATTCAATGACATAGGACATCAATTGACAGAAGCATGAAATAATCATAAAAAAAACATGGAATTTATTCCTAAACTTTCAGTATTATCGAAGTTATATGTATGGTGTAATAAATACTGCATGGATAGAGAGAGCCATACAAACACTTTTTTGTGAACACTTTAAACAAATTATTACAAAACTGTTAACACAAAGGTGTCCATGATTACCACTTGCAATTACAGAAAGCAGTGTATATTGCAGTCATTCATGTATGGGTATATGTGATATCTGGTTTAAGCAGTGACACATATGAATCATAAAGCAAACAAAATCCATATGATAATGCAACAAAATACAAAGGCCAAGACTGAAGGACAAGAACAACGCAAAGTGCTGCAAGGAATTATCAGCCACTTTGCAGCAACTTGGACCAGGAATAACTAACTCTTTGTAACATAAAGTTCATTCAAATAATATTTATAATTCAATTCTTGTCTCAAAGAAAATACAATACATCTCATTACACAGACCAAACTGTTGACACTGTTTCTGAAAATAACTCCTAGTTATTGCAAGAAAAACAAATAAATGAATCATGTGGGCAAAAGCAATGTTTTTGGAATATTAAAATAGATGGGGTGCATAGTTACTACTGGGCTTTAGAGGGTTAACTTGGTGGCCAGCATTTCTAATTTGAGCTTGCACCTAACCCAGGGGTCCACAAATTTTCCAAAAATCTAGGGGTCACCTCAAAATTCTAAATGCCAGAAGGGTAACATGCCACTTTTGTACTGAGGACCAATAAGTATTACCCACCACTACACACAATTTAGTTGCCCAACCAAACTGGAACCCAGGAACAGTGTATCCATGACCAATCATTATTTATTTATTTATGGTTTATTTAATGTGTCAGTGGCTCAGTTTATGAAGCATCAAATAATGAATTGGAAAGGATACAGAAATGTCTGAAACCTAATCTGATGTACAAGCCCCATGTTGCTCTCCAGGAATAAAAAACAACAACTAAAACAAAACTCAGCAGGACAGTCAGTCTCTGCATCAAGATTTGTACCACCCGAATATGAAGAAGTACCACCACCCAACTGATCATGGTGTTTTATCACCTAATAATTATCCTGTGACAAAATAGAAATTTATGTTCAGAGACTTCCTTGCAGCTCTGTACACCACAAGAGGGCACATGTAGCATTCTGTTACACTAACCCTCAACCTTGAAAGCTGCATGGGTTATAGGTTATGTTAGGCTTTGAAGCAATAAAACATAACTGTTTTGTTAGTAGCATTTTGAAGAAAACTTAACAGAAACAATACAAAATGCCGAAATGTTATTGTCTTCTAATCCATAAAGGCTAGAAGCTAGATTAATGGCATTAAATGTACCTCATCAACCTTCGCCTGTGTCTGTTGAAGGCGTTTCTGGGAAGCCTGGTGCTGTGGGTTGCGCTGGGCACCTCCTGTACCTTCTTCCAGATTCCCTGAGTATCCTCCTGCACCATCCATTTTGGGGAATCTATAAATATGAATGCATGAATAAATCAATGTACATGTATTTGTGTGTATGTAACTACTTATTACTCTTCGTATTAACGACAAAGAAATTTGTTCTCAGACGCTACTGTCACATTTGCACACGATAACCTTGCGAAAATGTAACTGACAGTTTATTTGAAAAGATGTATATGGATGACAACAGAATGGGCTCGAGAGTGTTCCTGAAAATTACGCTATTCTGTGTGGCCTACAATGCCTAATTCACCATCCTTCCTATAGATAAGGCGACGGTTAATTAATCAAAGTTGTTATTTTTGGAACAGTTCACATGTTATTTAGAACTCTGAATACCAAACCTTCAAAGAAACCACGAGAACTACGGTTCTTAGCAGCCGATTACCACAGCCTACGACATGGGACACTTAACTATGTTTGCAACCTTGGCAGGTGACGTTTAACTCAACGGGGGTGAAAAAAAAATTGAACCTTACTTTTACACTTACAACTTCACAAATAACTTAACAACCACTCAACAGTTACCGCTACACTAAAATATACACACTGCCACACCTTTATTTACACAATTAGTACAGTTCGTCTGACCTGTAACACTCTCCAACCTTACAGTACAATAATCAGCCTCACGCAGTTTCCGTCATACCAACATGGACGATTGCTAGCTGACTGTGCAGTTCCGGATGACGTCATAGACGATGACAGCCGTTTGAAAGTGGGAGTGAACGTTACTGTATCTGATGCATCAACATGCGTACAAAGAACAATAAGAACAGTACAATATGAATTTTTTCATATCAGAATGAGATATGGTTATCAGGCCCTATGATTGTAAATATAAAATCAGTTAGTGTGTACAGATAAAATCAACTGAAGAAAACGCACGAAAATGACTCCCAGAGAACAAAGCTAAGAGTGGTCCTGTCCGCTCCATGAAGGCATACAGCGTTGAGTAAAGAAACAGCCCCCACCCCCCTCCTCCTCATTCATAACTCAGCAGTAGATGGGGTTGAGTGGTCAACTTCAGGCCCCCGCCACATTGCTGCCGGGAAAGGAAACCGGTACTCATTTAATAGGAGGTTCGGTGATCCCTGTGGATCACCGCTGTTTTGGAGGACAGAAAAATTTCTTTGCCCCTGTTGGGATTCGAACCCCGGACCCCCCAGCCCGTAGAGTTGAGAAGCTACTTCACATTGGATATGTACAGTACACCTTTCTCTTGCTGAGCGCACAGAAAAACTTGGTCAGTAACAGCACGGCGAGTCGACAGTCTCTTACGTCATTTTAACTACAACGCAAATTAACCCTCTACTGTGAGCGCGTCTATAGCCTTAGTTATACAGCAGATAAAGTGCATGCTCAATATTGTTATCATCCGTGGCCTTTCCGGCTGTACTATATTTTTCAATTTCATAAACGGCACGGTTTTCGGAAAAAAGTTATTGAACATAAGATGTGCGTTTTGATTTTCTCTACAACGTTTGTCTGAAACATTTCTCATTCTAAGAAGGATTCAGTCAGATATTACCATGAATGTACACAGGTCTTCACATAAAGTACCCATTCTTCTTGTCAAATGTTAACGAAACTTGAATTTTCTCAAACAGATTTTTAAAAAAATCCTCAAATACAATACTTCATGAAAACCCGTCTAGTAGGAGGCGAGTTGTTCCACGCGGACGAACAGTCATGAGGTAGCTAATAGTCTCTTTTCGCAATGTTGCGAAAGCGCCTAAAAACAAGTGGATTTTTTTTACTAGAAAGCAAGATGAAAATTGTGTTGTAAGTTAATAATAAAGTAATTAGATTCATTTAAACTTCTTAGTTTTTAAATAGTTTTGATTTGTTACATCTTTTAGCTGCATGAAAAAAGTTATTCAATGCCGACCCAAGCGACAAATGGGTACGTGGCTAATACTAAATAAGAGTGGAAGCAAAGCGTAATAGTTTTATTTAAAAAAGGTACAATTTGTATTTCAGAATAATTTCCCTCTTCCTTGCACAGTAACACGTCACACTACCATACCCATGTACAACTCAAGCCACCAAGAAATACGAACACACTAAAAACAGCCAACACTTCTTTTATCAGTAATTTAAATTGCAATAACTTACCTATTCTTATCTTATTTTATGAAATTCACAAATGCTTGGCAATGCAAAGATATATACAATCAATATGATTAGGTGCATGACGCAATTTCAGCAACAAATGACAAACTCATAAGAACGTGTTAGAATACGGGTGGAAATGGGGCAGCAAAATTAACAATTTACAAATTACAGAGAAATTTGAGCTTCCTGAAAGAAAAATGGGTCACCTTGAACCTCGGGGCCCCAGCATGGCCGAACTCCCTTTGCCGTATTACATGTATTCCAAATCACACTACAGTTACAGATATAACTTCCTACGTATAACTGCAGAAAAACGTGATTTTTAGACCGTTTCTTAAACTGAAAATATAGATTTAGTAAACCATAGCAAATGCCACGTGGCTCAGCGCAGGGATATTGGTTCATACAGCTACTGCTTAAGTTTTTCGTATGATCGCGGCTATAAATCCATGCGATCAGTGACATTAGCAGGCCGGGCGTGGTCCGATAGCACGTATGTTCGTGTTCAGAGAGAGAACGTTTGTTACATGCTGGCTTTGACATTCGCAAGTAGCGATACAATTTCATGAAAGGTTTCAAATCTTTTAAAAAGAGTTGGGTCGATACTGTATCCAAATCAAATATTCGTTTTAAAAGCGGAGCATGGATTGCAAAGTGCATGAGATTATACACAGCCCTGCCATAAGTTCTGTCCCAAGTGTATTGTGACCTAGGAGGAAAATGAAACAGAACATCCACTTTTCGAGCCAAATAATTTATTAGCAATAGTTTTAGTTTTTATTTATAATAATGCCACTGAAAATGGCTGCCCTCTGCCTCGACGCAAGCCTTGAGACGCTCCGTCCACACTGTTATCGCGGCACGCGCCGTCTCCAGGGGGTTTTCTGCCGCTGTTTTCATGAGAGATCTCTTCAGACTGTCCAGGTTGTTATGACGCTTTTGGCAAACTATGTCCTCCAAAATAGGCCACAATTTATAGTCTCGGTGGTTGAGGTCTGGACTCCCCGCGGGCCAATCCTCGGCGCTGATAAAAGCCCGAAAGTTCCTCCGCAGCCACTCCTGAGTCGTCTTGGCTTTTGGGCAGGAACTGATTCCTGCTGGAAGACCCATTCCTAACTATCGAAAAGGGTCTATTAAGCTGTTTCACAACTCCTTGTAGTACGTCCTCTTGATACACTCAGATACCAGTTTCACTCCTTTCTTACAAAATTGAAAATGTGTCACCCCCTGACGGGACACCTCCAACCAAACCATGACGTAGGAAGGGTGATGGCATCCCTGCACCCTCAGAATGCACCTCAAGGGACGTTTGAGCATAATCTTGTTGTTCTGGTTGTTACTGCTCCTCGATGGTGAAAAATTTCTCGTCCGTGAAGAGGATGTTTTCGTGCCATTTCCCAGCGTGCCACTGGAGAAGACGCTCTGCTCTTGTCCGTCGGATCTCCTTCAAATCAGGAGTAAGAAGGTGTCCCTTTGAGCGGATGTGCCGATCGTCCCTAATGAGGCACGACTTGATGGGTTCGATATGTTTAGTTCTCGGGACATGATCTCCTGTTTCCAGAGCGGATTTCGGCGAATCCGCTCCCCTACTGTTTTGAGAGCGGCTTCAGCCCTCACACTTTTCAGGTTTTCTGACCGAGCCCTGTCTTCAAAACCCCAGAATTCCTTATAACGTTTAATTGCCCGGTAGATGAAATTTCGCGAAATTTTCAATGGTTTCAAGAATTTCAAAATTTGAGAATCTGATCTTCCGCATTTGTGAAGGGCAATCAAAGCCACACGGTTTTCTTAGAAACCCCACTCCGTGTTAACACTGGAAGAGACGTAAGCAAACTGCCTTGGCACAAGTACCTTAAGGGTCAATAGTCCAAAAATAACCAAACTTTGAACCCTTCCGCCTCACTGTCGCCAGCTGCGGACTACACGAAATTTGGAACAGAACTTATGCCAGGAATATGTAAAAATTAATATGGTACCCATGAAGTTTGATTGCTACGGGAATTAGCTTTAAGGACATACAAAATAAAGAAACAGAGACTACCAATTGCAAACATAATTGGTAAAAACTCTCATTAGATAAGTTGAAAACAACATTTTCAAATATTTCAACAAATTCTGAGTCCTAAATTTCTCTTTAAATGGAATATATTGACTGTAAACATTTTTTCAATCAGTTCAGTGAGGTCAATATCGATGTTACTAATTAAACACATTCCTACATATTTATTCTTTGTTCATTTGTTAGACCCTAGCACCTCAAACACCATAGTGTTGAAGGCTTGGAAATAATTGAACTATGAATTGGAAAGGTAAAAGGAGATAAATGTTCCTGGCCTTTTTTTTGGGTGTAAATACAATATCAGTAGACTGCACTGTTGACATATTTCAAGCATGTCATCTTATGGTTAGGACTATAATTAATAAATTCACACTTGATATTGGCTGATTATTTGAAAACCACCAAACTACTTCACAATGACATTTTCTCTCCTAACTGTTATTCCGACTCTGTTAATATTATTGCAGACATTAAACACAACATTTAAAAATGACTGTTTAAAGAACACCAATGGACATACACATTCCCAGCGACTAGACGACAGGTAAGTGTATTGGAGATATTAGGCATCGAGTGGCGTTGATGGAAGGGGTGGTGGGTGAATGGTGCGGCCGCCCCTGGCAGCAGAGCCCAAGGGACGGCAATTTAGAGGAAACAATAATATTTTAAATGGGGAAAATTTGACTTTACTTGCTTAATAAATTTAAAATCTTTGAGATAAATAAAATTAAATTCATGAACAAAGTGACTTTTTACAGTTCGTAAATAATGTTAAGGTTGGCCATTGTGACTAATCGTCACCGGTGTCAAAAACCCAGCTAGACCATTGAGGGACTTTGCCCATCTAATTGACTAACAGAGTAACTAACAACCTCACTTTCTTTGCTTACTGACTTTTTTACCTACTTATTCACTCACTCACTCATTCACTCACCCACCCACTCACTCACTCACTAATTCACTCACTTACCCACCCACCCACTCACTCAATCACTCACTCACTTACCCACCTACTCACTTACTTACTTATTTACTTACTCACTCAATCACTCACTCACTCACTCACTCACGCACTTACATACCTACTCACTTACTTACTTATTTACTTACTTACTCACTCACTTACTTACTTACTTACTTACTTACTTACTTACTTACTAAACCTAACACCACGGAGCATGGACATGGCCCATTCTAATTGAATCTCAATCTGCATGATCCGTGCTCGGTCATCTGGATCCAGCTCCTCGTAACTGATCCCATTGTACTGTACATGACTTGTGCTCCCTTCCCACCTGAATCCTACTGCAGATATTTACTGTAATATATCATCCGTGCAACTGTCCAATGCACACAAACTTTCCCTTCCAATTTGTTGCACAATAATTATCATTCACTGACCCTACATGTACAGCTATTCATTCATATTGCACACGCGGCGTGCCCTAGCCCTGGGATCCCACTATACCAAAAATCGAAGATTGTGTCACCACCACACAAGTTTACATACAGTGCATTATGCAATTTAACATCTTATTTGTGTTACAATTTTAATACAGTTTTACCATTGTATGTAATTAAAGACTGACATCACCATATTAACATTATATACACACCAATATGTGTGTTTTTATCGTTTCCGTGTGAATATTTGCAATACATATGCAGTAGGCCTACAGGTATATGAAGTTTGCGTTCCCAGAAAGTGGTGACATCTTGTGGCCGAAATATGTGGGGGCGGTGAATCCTACTATAGACGAGCACTGCTCTGTGACCTGGACACGCGCGACCTGATATCGACCCTGAGTCGTGATATTTACTCCGCAGTTCCCGGACGAAGTATATCCCATCTTATTAATTCTGTGAATCCTATTTATGAAGCCAGTTGTCGGTAAGATACTGAAGAACTTCACCTTTGGAAGGGAGAGTGTCACGAATGTTTATCACCGAGATCACAAGAGCCTGCCATTGGTGCCTGTCTTCTCGCAAATTTATCATCTCATCCAGTGATTGATCATCCTACTAATACCTCGTGACAAGTACAGTACAAATCATGCAGCTCTTCATCGTATACTTTTCTCCAGCCTACTGTCAGTTTTCTCTACTAGGTTCAGACACTCCCCTTAGCGCCCTGTTCTAAAACACCATCAATTTTTTCAACCCGTGCCCCAACCCCCCCTTAACGTTTGAGACCAAGCATCGCAAGCATACAGAACAAACGGTCTAATCTAAGGTACTAACAATAGCCGTTAGCATAAACACTGCTTAAATTTATGGTCCTTCGTGTGTTAGCTATAAATTTAAATATTATTAGATAACAAGACTATGCATATGGAATGGCGATCCGTTCAGTTCAGTTAACATCCTGATTCTCCGCATGTTTCTTGGTGCAGATACCACAGGCGTGCAGTCCGTTTACACAGCGATAATAGAGAGCGATGTGATACGATTCGAAAGTCTTCCCCTAAAACTTGCCGCCTGTCCTTCAAATCATGAGCTAAAATAGCGAAGTTTAATTCCCGTCAAAGCTTTCTAAGTTACGCAACCCCTCCCACCCTCCGTATCCTACCCAATTCCTATTATTGCATTTTTTATAGGTAAATAATTCGGAACCTGAAAGCAGCTGCTCCAGTGTTGAGACAACTTGCTTGTCTGTGCATTTGTCTTATTGTAGGGCATAATAAGAGAATGTAGACGATTTACAGTCCGTTCCGCTATGAGCCTTGGTCTTGCTGTGTAGCCATATATCCATTCTTTCTTTGACGTTAAGGTGACCGTGCGTCGTGATAAATGCTTATAATAAAACCAACTAGATGTACTAATTAAAATGGGGGATGGAAAAGTAGGATGAACCGGGAACTAGAAGAGATGAGCACAGGAGAAAATATAGTAAAATGGATAAAAGGGCAAAGGATAAGTTTGTTAGGTCACCTGGAGGGAATGGAGGGGGATAGGATACCCATAAAGATCTTCACTCAAGAACTGGAAGGGACGAGGCGAAGGGGAAGACCCAGGAAAGGATGTAAAGAGGAAGTAGAAAGAGATATTCAAGTACTGGGAGTGAGAAGATGGAGGGAGTTGGTGACGGATAGAAAAAAATGGAAGGATATTGTTCGAAAGGCCAAAGCCCACAGTGGGCTGTAGTGCCAATGGAAGGAGAAGAAGAAGATGCACTAACTTCTCAAATTTATTTTTGGAATAAAACTCTACATGTTTCGGACAGTTCCGCTGTCCATCATCAGGAGTTTTTCACTGTACACACAGCAATGGTGTATGTCGTACAGGTTTGCTGACAGCTTGCGAGCAGGATCAGGACGGAACTACGGAACTGCAGTTCCGTCCAGATCCTGCTCGCAAGCTGTCAGTAAATCTGTGTGACATATACATATTGCTATGTGTACAGTGAAAAACTCCTGATGATGGACAGAGGAACTGTCCGAAACGTGTAGAGTTTTATTCCAAAAATAAATTTGAGAAGTTAGTGTTTCTAGTTGGTTGTATCATGAGAATCCAGTCTTTCCTAAACTTACGCATTAGATGAAGGTGAGGGTAATATTTGTGGTTCCGTTTCTTTAACCGCGCGGCATATGTCCCTTCACAATCGGATAGAAAGCTGTGTGAACCCTGGAAGCCGACAGAATGCGTTGTCTAAGAAGAAAAATATCCGTCTCTACCGGAAACCGAATTCTAATCCTGTAAGCAAGTTATATAGTGACTGAGCCATCCGTCTCAATGCGATTGCGATTCATGTCGCAATATCGTGCTTCTCCGAATGAGGCTGCTGAGTAACCCTCCACGCCCCACTTCGCACGTTCGCGTGAGTCTGAAGTACTGTAGCAGCGCTCAACGTTCGCCTACAGTCGCTTGTTCACACTACACGCGCTACTAACGTGTAGAAGTTGCCGAATGCCTATGGCGTTAGTCAGAAGACTACTTGTTCTCTGGTTTATAAAGCGAAAACTTTCGATAAAAGCTTCCAGATGAAGAATCCGATAAATAGCGATTAACAGAGGTTTTGCACAACACGTAGTATGAGAGATACTAAGCTTATATCAAAATATGAAATTACAATAGATAGGAATAGCCTAAAGTAGGAAAAATGGTAGAAATAAACCAGGGAGAAAGGCAGTAGTTCATTATTATAATCAATTTTCGAAACATGTGTGTATATATTTTTTTTTTCTGTGGGGCAGCAGCTCAGATCGGAGGCAGGCCGTCTAATTTTGAGGTTTCTAGATCCCACACAATTAGACACGCACAAGCGCGCGCGCGCGCGCACTAGCTCTCCTCTGCATGCGTTATCAGCCTGTCCCAGAGGCCGCTAACTGCTCATCACGCAACAGACGGCAAGCGTCAAACATTCATGCCTTCAGCGGCATTCGAAACCCCTATTCCAAAAATCAGGCGGCCGCAGGCCTACGCCTTAGACCATATTCTGTATATGTACGTATGGACAATATATTACGATAACTGAAGATAAATTAGGAAATAAATTTCTAATGGATTAGTTCGTTTGCTGGCTGTCGGTCAATAATTTCTGAAACAGATGGAAAGCTTCGGAGGGCATTAAAAATGCATTATCATAATTAAATCTGTGCCCAGGTCTTCGAAGTGTTTTTTTTTAAATCGAAAACCTGTATGCATTTTGAGGGTTGTTTGACCGTGCATCTTCTTCATGAAATAAAGTGAAATGCCAACTTGATGCAACTAAGTAATTTTATTGGTGTATTCTTAGCTCGAAATGTTTCGGGTGCAGAAAGCCATATGCTGCAAATCAACATCTAATGCTCCTGATGATGGGCGTTTGTACCTAAAACATGTCGAGCTAGGAATACATCAATAAAATTACCTAGTTGCGCATCTAGTTGGCATTTCACTTTACTTCTGTATGCATTTCTGTAGGCTCTCATGCGCAATACATGCCCCCTCCCATCACAACCTTCTTCATCTGGTCAAACGAATACCACCACGTGATGAGTCCTACTCAGGAAAGTTCTTATTCTTTTTTTTTTTTTGCGTCTTTGCACTTAGGCTGCACTATCTGCCTCGACACCCTTTTCCCCCAAAACCCACAAAATGTGTTCTTTCCTGAATGCGACAGGCCAATATTTACACCCCTATCAAATAAGCGGTAATATTGCATCCCTCTACAATTTAATCTTAAATTCTTAGGTAACAAACAGGAAGACAAATATCTGGGCAGAATGGTAGCAGGCATTCCCCGAAATTAATCTAATATTAAATAATTTTTATGCAATTTTCATTTGTTAATGTCTTTTCAAAGTACATGAAATCTATTAAAATTTTAAATAGTTTGTTATCTGTCTTCACGTTGTGGTATTGTCGCGCATTCTGGTGGCGAAACCTTAAAATATTCTTAGTTTTCCGGACATTTACATCCAAAAACACCTCCTCGCTAAAAAGATTTGTGTGTTTCCTTTAAAGCACTCATGTTTTCGACCAAGAAATTAACATTATCGGCGCAGGTTAAAACCGAGGTGACCCGCTGATGTATTGCTGTAAATACATTTCTAATAGAAAACTGCGTTGCCCACACTTTCCCACTTACCACACAGACACAGGTTACTGTTACTTGAAATCCATTAATATCTCGACATATTTTACATTGTTCCACATAGATTTTGACCTATGTATTCTGCTATGGGCTATGTTGAAGATTTTGATAAAGTCTAGATTCAAATTTATAAAAGGCAAGGATTATCATTTACCAAACAGACCGAGATTTAAATTAAATTTAAAGCAGAACTGTATTATCAAATTAAGCAGAAATTTTTCTGCTTGATGGTCATGCGAAAATAATCCCTGCCTTATATATCAATTTTGTAACTAAATCTCTAAATAGTGTTGTCCCTGTTGAGCAAGTAACCACTGAACTAGAAAATAAATATCTCGCCTTTAATGGAACCATAATTTAATTATTATTTTGTTCGCAATTAGTTTCCTCTTCGCTTTACACTGCTCATTGAAAATAAAAAAAAACGGTACTTGGTCTAAACCCTTCTGCAGCAAACCCTAAAATTAGGGTAATCCATTGTGATCTGACATAAAACGCAGCATTGTCTACTTCCTCTGTTGTGTATCTAATTAGCAACACAAACTTCAATAATTAATAATTTGTGTCTGCGCAGACTTCGAGTGCACAAAACGAAAGTTATGCAGACGTAGACAATGAATTTGTACATACCTGTGCAAATTGTGGTCGCGGAATCATTTCTTGGCATGCACCGGACTGGATAACACTTGGTTTACAGTACATTCTCTGATATTTTGTTTTCTATATGACAGACTGCATTGTCATGCACCAACACTGCTTGTGGTATTGACCAAAATTAAGCAGCAGGGACGTTAAAGAAACATCTGACGTCATATAATGACGTCACACTCAAATGTCCGCAGCGCAAATGTCGACTCACATTACAGTCGATTGTTTTATCGAGACAGTGGGGAAAAATTTGATTCTAATTTCCTGAATAGTTCATTATTGATGTTTATATGGAAATAAGAAAAGGACTTGATACTTTTAAATTAATGCATAAAGTGATGAGCTAAAGTTGTTCATTTTTCGGAGATAATGTAGTGTTAAAATGGTGTCGAAATTTCGGAAGGGCGCCTGAAATATCGAAAGTATAACGCATGCGCGATATCTCGTAGGTAGTCGATAGTTTCGCAGACCAAAGACTGGAATTGTCAATACCAGGAGACGGCTTATTCAGCAACGCAAAGATTTGCAGTTTTCAAGCGACAGTGATACCGAATCATGTAAGTACAAAATACTTCACTGTTTCGAGTAAATCTGCGGGCTCTATTTTATTGGAATAAAAAGACTGATTTAATTTATCACCGTCACGCAGAACAAGGGGCGAACTAATCGATGGTGTTTCATAGCTGCTTTGTGGTGTAGGAAGATGAAACAATCCATAGAGGTTTGTGTTGTCTTCTTGTTCGTGTTGTTCCAAGTAAAACTTTTGTGGTTTCTTTGTCAATAGCACAACGAACAACTCAATTTTAAACTTTTAAGATGTCGGCATTCTATTAAAAGCTTATAAATATCATCCACTTTACATCTGTATGCAAAACGAGCCACTGAGAGAGTAGGTCAGAGGTATTATTCTACAGCTACAAAATATAAAGTGGTCTTTAATTTTTTAAATGAAACTCTACAAAATGAGACATCGTATGATGTATACAGAGTAATACTTTTCCACCTGCGCCTCTTATTTAAAAAAAAAATTGTTAATATGATATTCCTAATGTTCGATTAAATCAGCCTGCCTGTAACATTTCGGGATATAAATTTTACCGCTTTAGTTCAAAAAATTCCAAATCGAAACGGTAAATATAAAATTGTTTTCAATCAAGCGTTCTACCATGAAGGAACGTGGAAGAGTGGGATCATTCTTTCATGGAGATGCAGGTTCACATTCAAACACGGCTACTTGATTGCTCTTGACGGACACCGAAACACTTCCCTGCGATCGTCCAGCCTACAGCCTGGTCACTACATCGGCTGAGTTATCCCAGCTCCTTCTGCTAGTAACTCTTTGCGTACCACTTGTTTCATTGATTTGTTTCGAAGCCACTGACACTTTAACATATGGTTATAATGTGAGACCGAATGGTAGAATAATGAGTATGTAATTAATTAGAAAGAATGTGGAAGTAATATTAATGTGTGTCATCCCCGTTGTGTTAGGCCACTAATACAAAGCTGTAGTGTGTGTGTATCTATATATACATACAGTCATGAACACAACAATATTACAGTTAGTAGCGATATAATTTTCCAAAATTACCACACACACTGTATAGTCACTTAATAAATTCTTTGGACAACCTGATGATGGTCTACATACAGGGCCGAAACATGTAGTTGTATATTATATATCGCCACTAATTGTAATATTTTTGTGTTCATGACTGTATATATATATATATATACACTACAACTTTGTATCAATGTGGAAGGAAATTATCGTGTCCTACAGCAAGATTAAGCCCGGCATTGTCAAGAGGGAATTAGGAAAATCACTACTATCCAGGCCGAAATTCGAAGTGCACCTCAAACGCACAAACTAGAATCTGTAAACTTGAGCCTACTTTCTCAGTTACAAAGTCTGAAGGAAAAGTTTTCCATTTCCACGTCATGAAGGCGTACAGCGGGGTAGGGGTATAGTTCCACTTGTTCTTAAGCCCGGCACAGATGGAATTCAATGGTCACCTTCACGGCTCTGCCTCTTTGTCTCCAGAAAAGACCCCTGGTACCCATTGGACAGGAGGTTGGGTGGGCCCCAGAGCCCGGTTTGATTGTTGCGAAGCAGAGAAACGTTTTTGCCCATACTCGGTCTCAAGTAAGGTGGTTAACATATACATTAACTTATTTACCATGAAAGGAACCTGAATTTTGTCCACAAGTTGTATTTATGTGCTGCTATGATTCTTATAATAAACAGATGTTATTTATTTAAACCGCATAAACTGGTTGGTATTTGTAATAGTTACACAGTGTGTTTACTGTAAGGTATGTACTAAACATTTCCGTTTACTCGTATTTAGATTAATTTTGGGTTTAAATGGGTTTATAATTTAACACATATGTCATAATGCATTTCTGTTACACAAATCAGTTCCACGATCAGCAGTATTCATGTAACAGTGTTAGGATGACATGATAGAGGAGGATTTCATTGGTGGGAAGGGTAGCAAGAGCAGAGAAAAGCGCAAATTTGTATAAAATTAGTGTTACAATACCGGTGGTGAACACCCAAAATGAGAAATGTAAATGTAATGTTGTAATGATAAAATGGATCCCAACGAAATAGAATATGATGATTAAACTGGATTGATCTGGCTTAAGACAGTGTTCCACTATGGACTTACGGGTTCCATAAACGCAAGGACTTCCTTGTTGAAATAAATCTCATTACAGTCGTCGTGATTTGCTTTTATTAATTGTTATTGTTGCCGATTGCAGTGGCCGCGCGGTCTAATGTGTGGGTCCGCGGCCGCTCGCTTGCTGGGATTGTAGGTTCGAATCCCGCTGGGGACATGGATTTTTGTCTCTTGTGAGTGTTGTGTGTTGTTAGGCAGAGGTCTCAGCGTCGGACTGATCACTCATCCAGAGGAGTCCTACTGAGCGTGGTGTGTCTGAGTGTGATCACGAATCCTCGAAAATGAGGAGACCTTGGCCCACTTGGGCTGTTGTGCCATGATAAAAAAAAATTGTTACTGTTATTTTGGTAGTCTGACATTTAGGTTTGGAGATCACAATTTCAACCAGGTCGTTTGGTTCCCTTTATATATTGTCCGCAGAAATCGACAATCATGTCAACAAAAAAAAAATATCGAACAGTTTTGTTTTTCTCTTTTAACACATAAAAATGCAGAAGGAAAGCCCAAAGCGGGATTCGAACTTGTATTCCCCCTGTCTGAGTCGTCAAAGTACTTCTTATGGCCAGTGGCGATACAGGGAGGCACAGATCTTAATAGCAAAAAAATTGCACACTTTCATGAAGTTAAATACCCTCCTGTGTCTAAGCACCATTAACCAAGTAAATTCGGGCACGGGGACAAGGATACAGTTTTTCTAAATCTCCGAACTAAGCTAAATAAAAATAAATGATAATATTCACACTCCGGCCGCTTTATATCCGCTGTTCACAAAACAGGAAGGAAGGAGGGGCGGACACCGGAAACACTGTAGATATTGTGGTGACAAAGATAAAAACACCTGCATAACCTGGAATAGAACGACAGATGAAAAGCTCACAAAATGTCATATTAGAATGTGAAGACTCTAGGAAATTTTTGAAAATATATTTGACGAGTGTTTCAAAAAGTTCCTAGAGTCTTCACATTCTAATATGACATTTTGTAAGCTTTCCATCTGTCGTTCTATTCCAGGTTAGGCAGGTGTTTTTATCTTTGTCACCACAATATCTACAGTGTTTCGGTGTCCGCCCCTCCTTCTTTTTTTTCTTTTTTTTAAGTTATATTTGACAGGTGTATGCCGGACGCTTGTGAGTGCGGTAATGAACCTTCGGGTTCCGTGAAATGCAGGGAATATCTTGACTAGCTGCAAACCAGTTAGCTTCTCAAGAAAGACTCTGCACCATGGAGTAAGTATATTTGAAGAGTGTATTCAAACAACTTTTTTTTTATATTAGTGGTTCCGTGCATCGTAATTCTAGGTTGAAAAAATCCAAACGTAACCAAATAAGGGCTGGTTTGGGACCAGACGGTCCCGAACCAGCCTTTACTTGGTCACGTTTGAGGAAGCTTGCTCCCCACATAGTATGATCTCTACCAGAGGCTGCAACTACAGTTTTTTGTACTCTTTATGATGGACGCGATGCACGCCCAAATCATGTAGAGTAATTTAGCAGTAAATAAATATCTGCATACTGTTGCATCGCGTTGGACTTCTTCAAACTCAAAGAAGAGCAATTTCTGTATTAAATTATCGTTTTGGTAGACCTACCTTCTGCTGTTTGGGAGATGTGACAGAGTAGTCAGCGTAGCGACAAGCTACGGGCTGGAAGATACAGGGTTCGAGTCCCGGCTGGACCCAAAGTCTTCCTCTGTCGCAAACCCGTCCAAAACGACTCCGCAGCCCACTCAGCCTCCTATTAAGTGGGTACCGGGATTCTTTCCAGGGGGTAAAGTGGTCAGGGCGTGAAATTAACCACTTGCATCAATTCAGTACTGAGATTAAGAAGGAATGGAGCTATGCCTCTGCTCCCCACTACACGCCTTCATGTCGTGGACAGGGACAGCTTTGCCTTTGCTATTATTACACAGTCTGCCCGATGTAGATTATTGTCATCTGCTCCTTGCAACTTTATATCAGGCACTTAATGTCTCCAGTGTAGCAAATTCTGAAATACTGGGAGAGAGGAGAAAAAGAGGCTCAAATTTACGGTAACAATTGATTCTATTACAGCCAAGTAATCGTTCTCATAAAGCCAGATTTGTTATACGTTTCAAGGCGACAGGGGGAGGATATGACGTCAAGTCTATTCATGACAGCTCCTGTTCGTTGCGCATTGTTTTAGAAAATTATAAAACCTGTTTTAAGACAATGAACTAAACGCAGCCATTTGGAGTGGGTGCACACAGCTGAAGCCGATCGATAATGTGAAAAGCAGGACAATCCCCTGTCCCACGAACTGTCCGCGTGTTTTTGCGTTTTATATGCGTTTTTTACTCACGAAGTAGAAAGTGTTTTGGAGTGGCAGTGCCCGCATTTATACAGGGTTATTCGAAATAATTGTCGGGGTTTTAACAACTTGTCATACACAATACACTTGAGACAGGAGTATACGTTTTTTTTTTATTTAATAGAACAACACCCCAAGTTTTTGTTACATATCTTACAGGTGCTCTATATGTGCACCCTTTGTGATTCTACAAACATCAACACGATAATCGAGTTCGTTCCAAACTGCTTGTAGCATGTCAGCGGTAAGGGTTTCAGTGGCGGTTCTGATTCGTACCTTCAGTGCCGGGGTACAAAGGGTGCAAATATAGAGCACCTGTACGGTACGTAACAAAAACTTGGAGTGTTGTTCTATTAAATAAAAAATACATATACTCCTATCTCAAGTGTATTGTGTATGATAAGTTGTTAAAACACCGACAATCATTTCGAATAACCCTGTATTTCAAATGTGTTTTCTTTACATGGGGGTGGGTTCAAATTTTGCAGCGCCAACTGGTTACCACTGTACTCTAGTACTACGGCAATCGACCTTCCGCATGTCCTTCGATAATTGACAAAGATAAATCATTGGAGATAACAGTAAATATTTAAGTCATAGACGTAGAAAAGTTAAGGGCAAAACAGGTTCCGGAAATGGCTGCTAACGTGCAGTTTAGAAAGTTCTACTTTTTGAAATCGTTCCTACACTTATACACGTGAAAATAGAACTACGCACAACTAAAACTTCATTGTAACACGTGGTTTCTTAAGGTAAAAAATAATAATAATAATAACTGAGAAGGTGTAAATCTAGGTTAGATTTTAATCTTTAGAACACACAGGTCACTGTGTAGGTGTACACCACCTACCTGAATATTTTACGTGTTGCCCACACAGTATATTCTATTGATGTGCTTGTCATTACCCTTTGCAGCACCAGCTGACTGGTCTTTTTAACTAGAGATAATGTTTAAGATAGTTTTCTTCATGGACCTCGTCCATCGTCTGATATTTGGAGAATGATAAACAGTAAATAAGATACTGATTGTAGGAACAGGATCGGTCCTCGTCTTTCAGTAAGAAATAATTACTATTTAGGCCTTCGCTCTTGTGGGATGTTACACGGCGTAAGCTGGCAGCTGGTTACAGACCTTTCGGAACTGCATTTCGGTCCCATCTGCAAGGGTCAAGCAGTCTTCGTGAACTGATTGACGCTTGAAGATGGGTGTGACAAACTGTCCTGAAACGTCGATATTCAGCTGCCAAATCAGAGCGAATAACATCCTAGAAGTTCGAAAGCCTCAAGCACACTGCGACGGAAACCTGAGTACTCGCGAGCACTACTCAGTTGGGTCCGACAGCCGAAGCGACTCTCAATCTATTGGCGAATAAGTCACAAAGACTGGTAACCGGTGTATGCCATAATGTCTGATGAAGTGAGTAAGAGGTAACAACAGTTTATTGTTCATTCAATTGTGTCCCTGATTATGGGGAACAATGATAAAGACAGCTAAGTTGAACGAGGTATCAGTAACGGAAACCAACAACCGCAAACCCTTCATAACAAACTCAGATACATTTTATCACTAGCATTGTGTTTTCTGCAAAGTACAAAATGAGTTTTCTTGCTTATTAAAACGAACTGCGGGTTGTGGATAAAGAAACAAGCGTGTATGTCACTCCTGTTAGCATACACGAATTGTTCAAACACTGTCTTCATCATTTTGCAAATTTCGTTGGTGTTTATGGCCACTTAATTTGGTAGAAATAGATTCACTTCGAAGGAACCGTATTTGCACTGAATCAGAAATCATCTGTATACTTCGTTAAATGTTCAGCATAGCATTAACAGTTTCTTTAAATAACCGTAGCAAATCCTAACGAGGTCTGGGCTTCGTGTCATGTTACAATTTCTTTCAAAGACAAATAATTTTTGAGAAAGTTTATGAATAAAATTTATTAAAAATACCAATAATTGAGCTTGGATTTATGCATGTAATTTTATTACATACGAGTAGTAATCACCAAAACGTTTCGGACATTCTTGTGGCCATCTTCAAGGTGCTGAGAACAAGAATACATATACAATTATGCTGGATCGAAATCACTCCGGATGGAAAATCACATAGATTTTGATCAGTGCATTGTGCAGACTGTATCATCACTCACCAATGTGGATCACAATTCACCACATGTAACTACGTACATCGTTCCACAGAACCATGATATAGAAAACAGTTTTTTAACTCCTAATGTTTTGTCCTCATTGCTATTTTGCAATTCAAACGTGAATTTTAATTTTAAAAAAATACATGATTTTTAACGGTGGAGTGATTTTGACATACTATAATTGTATTTGTATTCTTGTTTCCATCACCCTGAAGATGGTCACGTGAGTAGCCGAAACATGTTGTGATTGCTGTGTAATAAAATTGCATTCATAAATCCAAGTACATTTCTTGGTCTTTTTAATAAATCTTATGCATCTAATTAATGCACGTAACATGGGACATATCAAAAGGTTTATGCGGTGCAATACGTACAGTATTTCACGCAGACAGTCCTATTGCTGTTAATCAGTAGGCACCAAAACCATACTTACTCATTCATGCCATTCCTAAACTCTCTTTACGAAGCGAAAAAGGGGGGGGGGGGATTCTTTTGTTGGAACCTAGCTTTTAGTTCCGTACGTCTTTTCCTTCTATACCCTTTTAAATCTTTTGTTGTAATTCAAA
>Ga0136643_10001053_pt1 | contig 32625 bp, 13 predicted proteins | sample TergutLab28metaG_FD_96883 | JGI IMG/M metagenome (GOLD analysis project Ga0136643, IMG submission 96883) | Labiotermes labralis P1 segment gut microbial communities from Petit-Saut dam, French Guiana - Lab288 P1 (version 3) (version 3) | ecosystem: Host-associated > Arthropoda: Insects >...
AATCAGTATCTTTTTCTCGCAGTACACCGACTATCATGCTAGTTACAAGATCAAAGTGCACTGTTATTGTGTACAAAGTTGCATACCCAATAGGGAGGGGAACAAGGGCTATTTCCTCGGTGATAATGTTAGCGGAGCGTGAAGGTGAATACACGCGTCCGTCTATTGCCGAGGTTAAGTGCGACAGGAGTTTATCTTCACTCTCCACACACCACCTTGTCAAGAGAAATTTTTCTTTATTTTATTTTACGTGGTACCTATGAAATAACCGGACGTTATAACAGACAAGCCTAGCTCTGCTCTTGTAGGAACAAATATGTTAAAATGTCATGATATCTAAATAAATTCATTACGTCGGTAGAGCTTATTGTAAGAATTTCTTTTCTCATGGCTCGACAGCCAAGACCTCCTCGTCGTTGAGGTTTCGAGATCATACTTAGACACACTCCACTCAGTAGGGCTCCTCTAGACGAGTGATCGTTCCGTCGCAAGAGACCTCAACCTGACAACACGCAACACCCACAAGAACCAGAAGTTCATGCCTCGGCGGGGTTCGAACCCGCAATCCCTGCAAACGAGGAGCCGTAGGTCCACGCCTTAGAACGCGCGGCCGCTGGAATCGGCAATTTTAAGAAATACTCTGACAAATAATGTGGAATTATTTTAGTAGTGAAATAGAGTAAGTTCCGTTCAAAATCGTCGTATTGGCACACTGTTGGATTTCACTGCAGTTTTGGAACTATTATACCCAGACTCGTTCATCCATGGCCTAAGACACCTTCACGACCCATACTGTTCTGGATCTTGCAACACCACTCTAATGCGTTATTTAAATTCATGGTAGTATTGTCTGCAATGTGCCCATTGAACAATGTCGCTATCATGCAAATCTGTTAGAGCTGCGGTTTACAATACGAGCCCGCAACGAGGTATTCATATTTCTCTCCTGCCTCGAGCAACAGCAAACGGGTCAGCCTAATTAGCAACTTATTGTCCAGTATTCAGCCATGAAGATCGTACGCTTAAAAACGTAGAGTATGACTGATGTCCATTTGTAACGAATACTTTTGTAAGGATACTAATGTATCTCTCAACACAGATCTGCAACATGAATCTCTTCTCCTATTAACCTTTATCCTGCCGGGGTGGGTATTTAAATTTTAGAGAATGGCTTACGAAGAATGTGGTAATTGAGCATAAAAAGATAAAATTAAATATACGCATATTGTGTAAATTTAAACAGAGGTTACGCAGCGGTACTGAAATTGCAGTAGATTTGTTTTATAAATTAATACAACGAACATCTAAGCGTATTTTCCTACATTCGTCTGCACATTATACAAACGTCGATCGGTCTACGGGACTTCAATTCGTGGTAAGTCACTGCACTGAAGAGGTACGATCCATTATTAAGGTAACTTTAGAGTGTGTGAATAAAGAATGATTACATAACGAATAACGTGAATATTAAGTTTTCACGGATCATCCGAATTTGCGTTGCATTCTCTCCGTGACACAATTTTGATATCTGGATGTCACTTCCAGAGCCACACACACACAAGCGCATTTACGGTTTGCTCTGACCGGGGACGATTCACTATATTCTACTGAAACACATAAGAATATTTATATACTTCGCACAATCATTTCATTTTAAGTAACATAATTATCATATTTGGTAAAATAGAAAAACATTCATATCCTTCGTGCACTTCTGTGTCCACAGACAGAAGAGAAATTCTGACAAAGACGCATCTCTGTGTCCACAGACAGAAGAGAAAATCCGACAAAGAATGGATGTCTCGGTATTATTAGAAATCTTTGTTCTTGAACGTCAGCAGGTTTCAGGTATTTCAGGCATATTTCCATTAAATTTTCCCACCTTAACCACTGCAGGACTAACCACAGAAAATTACGAAATGTACTTGTTCGCAACGTAGAAACACACCTTGAAAAATCAACAGATCACATAATTTTGAGGGCGGAATACGCAGGACTTATATGACTTTTTAATGGTTCTCAGTACTCAGAACTTTAAAAATCACTAGTTTAGATCCACAGCGAACGTTTACAATATTGAACGTGGCCTGTTTAAATTAGCGAACGGGTAGCTTGCCAAAATATGCTATGTTGCTAGGGAACCAACCGAAAAATTTTGCGGTAAGGTTAGGCACAGAAATTCCGACTAAACCTTTCACAGGGGTCATCTGTTTGTGCTATAACAACCAACATTTTGGTTTAGTTTTCATGTAAACGACAGACAAAATGGAAAACATGCCGGCAGACATTAAAGGCCCTGTGCAGATAAAGGTAGAGCAAATACGGTAAAGAATAAAAAAGTATAATGTAACACTTAATGAATTAGTTAACAATCGACTAGTAAATAAAAATATCTACACTGAACTTCTCTTTAGAAACTGCATTGTCGTTGACGTTCCACAGTTTATTTCACTTTTATATTTATTAATTAAATTCGGCATACGGTTTATTTCCACATATTTACAAGAGTCCCTTTCAGCTTCAGTCACACATCTGTAATTCTATCTCTGTGGAGCAGCAGGTAGACAATATAGTCGATGTCACGCATATAAAGTTAAATACTGTCAGGCTATATAATTGACAAACATAAATTTGCCGTGTTTCATATGAAAGAACCATTGAAATGAATCGGACCATGACAGTAAATACAGTAGACTATAAATTTCATTTTATTTCTTCATTATAATCAGCATCATCATCATCATCATGTTCTTGAAGGGTTAGGCGTGTTTCCTGTTCCTTGATCCTCAAGAGGAAGTTGGTCCCTCCATCTCTTCCTCGGTCGTCCTATGTTCCTTCGTCCTTTTGGTTTACATTGTGGTGCTTGTTTTGGTAGTCTGTTTGTGTCCATCCTCTGCACATGTTGTAGCCACTTTTTCTGGTACTGTTTTATTTCCTTTACTATGTTCTGTGCTCCCGTTTTTTGCCTAATACATTGATTCTTCTTTTTATCTAGTTTTGTTATTCCAAGTAAGTGTCTCAAAAATTTCATCTGTGCTGCTTCTAAACGTTCTTCCTCTCTTTTCTTCAGTACCCAAGCTTCAGTTCCAAATTTCAATGCTGCTTTAGCTGTAATGTCGTGAATTCTTAACTTTGTTTCTTTGTTCATTTTTATTTTATTTATGTGACAAGTAATAACATTACGTGTACCGAGATAGCACACACCAGAAAACGTGCAGTGACCACGGAAATTTACATAAAATTAAAACAAGTATTAAGGTTGCTGCTTTTTAACTAGGTCATACCATACACAGCTCGGCCTAATCTAACAATCTTAATTCACAGATCCATATTCTGCGATCAAATAGGATAAGACACAATAAAGGCATCATCAGATGCAGTTTCATACAGAAAAGCGAAGAGCAGTTGATGGACAGTGATTTAAAGCATATGAAATATTTCTCCAACTACCAAATGCCACGATGTGTAAATAACCGTAAATAACTGGGCGTCTATATGTATATTATTTCAGTACAGGTCACTGAATAGGTGACACCTGCTACACATTGGCTGAAATATATGTTAATTACACGTTATGTGTTATGAATAATTTCAGGCAAATTTTCGAAATTGTCTCCGGACGAGAAACACACACATTACTCGGTAGCCATCACATCTGTCATGAAGTCCTGCAGACGTACGTGGAGTTTTACACCACTGTGCATATGCAGGGCATGGACTGGATTGATCTAGCTCGGGATAGGGACAGGTGACGGGCTCTTGTAAACGCGATAATGAACATTCCGGTTCCATATAATGTGGGGAATTTCTTAATTATCTGAGAACCGCTTAGTTTTTCAAGGTCTCTGTTCCATGGAATAAACAATAAGTAATTAAGTTTGTAATTGCACATGCAGGAAAAATCTAAGGCTGTGTTTTCAGGAAAGTGACTTCAGTATTATGAAATCGAGTGACTATTTGTCGAATAAGTAACAGAATAAAATGAAAGTTCCAAAACAGAGTACATTTACAAATTTACCGAAAACTCATTAACACAAATCAACACCTCACTCGGCACATAGCAAGGCACGTAGAATAACTTGAACATTTCTGCAGAAACGTTGCTAAAGAGGGATCTCATTGACAGATCGGTGACACCACTACCAATACAGACGCTTTAGACTCGAGGAATGCTTTATCGAATCAGGCTCGAATGAGATTCTTAAAGCATACAGAGCTGAAGATCTCCCCCGAATCACCAAGGCGCAAGCGATTGTCAACATTATGCATGTCTACTGTCACCCGCGTTCCAGTGAAAGACGCTTGTGTCTGTTTGCGACAGAGACTTCTAGAATCCTTGCTTGACTAGCAACCTGTAGGACAGAAACATCGTCATTTGTCAATGCATAAATTACCTTGCTGACTGTTGCCCGATCCCATAAGAAGCAAGTAATTATTCTGAGCATTATATTCATGAAAAAGACATCTTTAAGAAGACGTGTCATTGAAACCACTGTACACAAAGAGCCTATACCGACATCTTATTCTAAAGTCACTCTTAAGCTGAAAGTATTTAATTGTAACAACCCGCTTCGTGAAAGGAACACAACTGAAGGTGAACTATACAAAATTAATCTACTGCAACAGTGGATTACAATAATTATAAGCAAAAAATATATTTTTTAACTTTATCTCTTTTTTTGTGGGCGTGAGGCTTGGTAGCTTGCATTAAGGAAAGCACGCAGGGTGAGGGTGAGCTGCGTACAGGGTGCTAAGGCGAATAGTTGAGCCTAGGGAGAGAAACGTAATTTAAAGCTGAAAAATTTGCATAAGAGGATTCAAATGTCTTGTCTTCTTCAGAACATGTCATGACGATGATTAAATCAAGAACTGTGAGATGGACGGCAAAAACAACGCGCAACGCGTACAGTATATTGTGGTCGGAATACTCTACGAGAAAATGTCACTTCTGAGACCTATGACTAGTCGGGAGTATACACTTAAATGGATGATGACAATGATGATGGTGATAATGATGATGATGCTACGACAGGCGAGGTATGTTCTGGATTGATAGGGTTCAGAACAGGGAAAGGTTACAAGCTGTTGTGAATGAATTCTCTTTTTCCATAGAAACCGTTAAATTTGTTAACTAGCTGTGCGAATACTAGTTTCCCAAAGCTGACTATGCTCCAAGGCGTTAGCCATATATCGTATTATTCCATGTCTCTCCTCTTCTCTTACATTATATGTGCTGGCATGATTGCGATAAATACGATTCTAGCTGACAACAGACACTGCTCTAGTTGCAGTCAATTGTGCCTTTCTCTGAGAGCAGTATGTAAACTTGAGGGATTTAAGGTTCTGAAAGAGGTGATGATTAAAGCTGCAGTCGTCTTTAGTATGACGCCATCTAGAGTGATATATAGGTGCCAACGTTCTAGACGTGCTTGCTTCCCCTTCCTTCGCGGTAGCCACAGCAGTTGTCTATACCGAACTGCTCTGAAACAGAGCCACTGAACTACTCGGAAAGGTCGACATTTTCGACCTTTCACATGGCGTCATCTACTAGAAGACTGAAATCTCCAATAGGTACCTCACTGCTATTTATATGCCCAATAACTGGAGTAGAGTTTCGTATTGCCCCTGAACCTAGGACTGTTTGAATTCGGCATATTTTCCCGCTAAGCAGGTGAGCACAGCCGATTATTGTTCCACGCCCTGCCATACATTGCTCCAGGCGTTGCCTGCTGTCAACCCGCTATAACGATTTTGTTGATGATTGTCACTGGCAGGTGAAAGAACACTAGAAATACATCGGTACAAATTAAAAGAACTTTCTTTCTCAGGTGAACAGTAACTTTCGAAACGTCGTTTGTGCATATAGTGTGATGTATGTGTTTTAAGACGATGGAAGTAGTCCTTTTACTTACTAGTGATGTATCATAAGTTGCTCCATTGTCAATAAATTCCATGGTGCAGTTTAGCATTTGGGATAGTCAACAGCAGATCTCTGTCTCAACGGAGCGAATGATAAGATGGCCTTCGTTTGATTTTGTTTCCGGCTGCAGCAAAACTTCATCTTCATGGAATGTATTTGTGTTGTTAAATCTGTTACGTCGCCCATATATTGTACACTTGCGTGACTAATCCACGAAACATGAACATCGCATCTTTCCATAAAAAAAAAAACTTTATTATTTTAATCTCAATAATTTACTTCAAGAAAATCCCGGGGCAATACTTGACATATTTGTTGGCACATCAGTAGGAACGTACTGCAGCCACCGTTCTGTATCCCTGTGGAAGACGTAACTCGAGACTGGAACCGTTACTACACCTGACGGTTATGCCCAGAGTCCTTTCACTTTCCGCACTAATAAATGAATCTTCTTGCTTTCTCGTTCGATGGGTTCGGCTAGTGACGAACAGAGAACGACAATGGAGTGACGCAAGAAAACACAGACACCGTCACGGACGCCTCCAGAATGTTGGCACGCAAGATTTCGGCAACATTTCTTCTATAATAACGAGACAGAGACAAAAGGAGAAAGGGCTATTACGTACTTTCGGCGACACATTGACAAAATAACAGTAAGGAGAAGTGGAAGAATGATAGCGACAGGGGAAAACTGAAGGACTCGGAGGGAAATCTGTCCGAATGCCGCTTGTCTAGTACAAATCCCACACGGAGTAGTCTGGGATCGGACCGGGATCTCCACGCCGATCGATTTTCAACTAATCGCCTAAGCTACAGCACAGCCTTGAATAAATGGAATGTGCATTTCTGCCATGATGTCCTATAGAATTTAAGCCTACATTTGTGAAGCGACTGATTTATCATCGCCACGATAGGACGTGTTTAGTCATAATTCTTGAGCTTCTCTTGAAGTCAGAAGGAGCTTTGAATAATACCATCGAAAGTAAAAAATTGACTAAAATCTCTAAACACAACGTTTCAATTTAAATTACCACACTGTTTCTCTTATATTGGCACAAATATTCTAAATTTACACTGAATCGTGCCAGTTAAACATAACGAACAACGCCTTTAAAAAATAGTTTACCTATATCTATGGCATAGGAATAGAGTACTAAATTGCTTTGTTTACATACCTACGCGTTAATGAGACTGTTCTTGTACATAAGCAACTTCACTATATCAGTACTGTTTATTTGAGGATAACAGGATAGAGAAAGGATATACCCGCTAATATCTAATAAAATACAAATAACTTTAACTCTGTCGGTGACTACAAAACGCAAGCTGATTTAGTCACTAATCCCGTTAATGTTTTGTCGAGGGTTTGTTACCCCACATGTTAACCTGGAGTGCAAAACAGTCATTTACGGCTACAGAAATACATTTTGTGTAAGGGAGAAACAAACATCGTCGGGAATGAATAACATAAAACGGTCATGAAATTCTTTATTTCTCACAGTCTTACTCACATAGCGCCTGTAGGTGTTCACGCGTAATAAAAATGAGACTATTCTTACAGTTCATGCAAATCTTTTACTAGAATAAATATTCCTTCTATTTATTTCTTAGAGCTATTTTTTCATGTCAGTTTCCTTTCTTCTCTCTCTTCTTACCTTCATTTTCTTTATTGTATTATTTTTTCCTTTTCTTTTTGTACCATGTATTCTTCTTTGAATTATATTAAGAAAATATTGTAAGGAACGGAGTATGTGCTTAATATGGTTCTCGCCACGAAACCATAAGCCCTTTTGAAGTTCTACAACCTGTACTGCAAGTGTTATTGGAAATCGTTGTAATGTACATAATTGCAGCGGGATAAGTAACATTTATACACACAGTCGGTATATTTCGCCTTTGTTCGTAGACTGAATAGAAGTGCACGTCATACTACTCTTAGGATGAAGTTCCGCGAAATTTCTTTCAAGCGTAACGTTTGTTCTTCTCAGCACAAACATATTGCTCAGTGCATTTCAGGTTCATGAGCATCAAATTAGGTACTATGCAACAGTTATACCTAACTAAACAAATCTATGGACTACGGAAATTCCTAAGAAGCTGAGATCTACTCGTCTGGCCAACATGTCCGCATCTCAAAACAAGTGAACATTTATTACAGTGTTTACAAGAGCTTGCTACTAATACCGAACTTCAGCAAAATTAAACAATTCGACGCCGTCATACCAATTTCTTTATTGCCATCGTCACAATGTATCTAATTAGTTCTTAATTTCTACTCCCAAACAGTGCGACATACACATATCAACAAGGACACTACCAACATATGCTACCACATCACCACTGATTTAATCATACACTGATGTACCATAACTGGCTATTTTAACAAAATGTAACTTTAGCAAGCACGGATAATGCGCTCCCTGAGGATGGTGTGACTGCACCGAAACATGTCGGAACTGTGTTAATGTAAATTTTAATATTGTTTTTAAGACAATCACTTGTGCCTTTGTTGGTGAATAATAAACTGTGATATCGAATTAATGTTCACTTATTTCATCATCTTACAAGCAATTTTTAATCCCTGCGAATGTATTGCAGGAATATAAGGACTAATTTCAGTGGTACAAATTATTAGTGTTTATTGTGTTGTACTGGACGGACAGTAGGATGTTGCAGAATATATGCGGGCCTACATGAAAAAATTCGCATTGCTTATAAATTAAATATTTATCTTTTCGCCTTAAGCTTGCTGCCATATCATACGTCATATTAACATATGCCTAAAATATATAAGGTTCAGCCACCAGTGTCTCTACGTCGTTAGGCAGAATACATCACTTTATTTCAGTAGTCTAAGTTTGCTAATTCCGGAAGCGATTATAAAGGTCGCAATTCTGTGGCTCAAGTATTTTTTTTGTGGCTGTTATGCCACCATAGACTATTAGATTACTGAGTAGAAGTCTGTGAAAAACTATACATTTTATACTTAATTCCCTTAGGTACGCGATAATTAGAAAGTAATCAGTCGATATGCAAATTTTAATATAGCAAATCCAGAACAGCTACATGTTTCGGCTCCGTCAAGTAGCCATCATCAGGCCGTATGTATCAGAAAATGTAAAAAAAAAAATCATTTACCTGTAACCGTACACATGATCCTGCTAACGTGGAGAATATGGTGACTTCCTAATAATGCCAGCAAATAGCAGATGAGATTTAATTTGGAGTTTAAAGGGTTAATCATATGCATGGCTACAGCTATACCTTACTGCATTAAGCAGCCGAAACATGCAGCTGAGTATGTTTACTATAATCGAAATTCTGTATCGACGGATTACATCACTTGTATTGCTTTTATACAACAAAATGGAGATGTCACACCCTAAGATCCCGTAGGTATATTTTACAGAAGTCTCTGCTAAATTCTGTATAGCAGAATTAACCTGAAACTTTGTGACCAATTTTTATTTTCATATATTCCGGTATGCGTTATGGACGTTGATGTTATATCCGTGCCTATTTAACGTGAAAACAAATCTTTTGATTCCACTGCCAAGCTTCGACGAAACATAATAATAATAATAATAATAATAATAATAATGTTTTCTTGTATAAATACGTTGACTTTTAACGATGCTTGTGGTCAGAACGTCCACGTATTTTCTTATTATATCGCAGTACAGTGATTTCCTTTGTACATTAAGCCATTCTTCCACCGTGCTCATTTAAGACGCAATTTATTCATTAACAACGATTCTTCCGTTAACGGAATAGGACGATGTAACGTTACGGTCTGCATCATCGCGTCATCGCGCTGAAACAGATGCACGCCCACTTTGAGCATGATCAGTAGCACTAACATGCCCTCGTCTGAATAACTTCCACCATTTCCTAAAGTATGCTCCCTTTAAGCCCGTTATCACTATACAGAATTTTCACTCTTTTCTAAATTTTACAGTTTTCACACACAGTCAAAAAATCGAATTAAAGAGTCGCATTTCTTAATGCGTTCTATCGATAGCATCTACAGTAGTGTTATCCCTACTCAAAAGACAACAAAATAATTAATAATAACTAGACTGGTGTAATCGAGGATAGTTTCACACTCATCGCCTTACGTGTGGACTTCTAACGTCATACTTGAGATAAGCAGAAGTTTACTTCTTTCCATCCTAAATACATTACATTATACACTACACTGGTACAAATTCCGTTTCCATGCCTCTAAACTCAGTCCAATGTGTACTAAGCGTGAACCACTAAAGGTGTTAACCATTTCCTTGTTACGTCTCGGTACAGCCTATCTAATCGCTTGTCCTTCGACGTATTGCTTATACCTAGACAAAAGACGAGTGTCCTTCTTCAACAGAAAAGAATCATTCATAGTTTGACCGTCTGGGGTAAGACATCGCATTGTCCGGCATGTAATTATTATCCCCATTTTTTAAGAAGGAAGTTATATGTTCCACCGACACACTAGTACGTACCAACCAGAGTACTGGGTGTCATAATGAAAATGTTAATCCCAGCGGAAACCTAAAATATAATGCACGAGACGTTTATTTTAAAGTTCCCACAAGTGGTTCAATCACGGGTTAATTTTAACGTGACATTGTGCATTATATCTGTGTCAATCTTGGGAGTCCTTAGCCGTGGTGAAGGCAATTCATCTAGGGCAGATAACCCCAAACAAATCCTGGTCCTCCAGGTTGGGGGTTTGTCTTAGGCCAGCTCCTTCACACAGGAAAATTATTTGCTAAAAAGGCTCAACGTGGAAATGCTGGACAGATGAATTTAGGACGACCAAGGCATGTTAAAAGGATGAAAGAGGATATAAACAGCATAAACGTAAGCAATTGGAAGAAAGTAATACAGAATATAGACAGGTAGAAGAAAGTAGTTGAGCAAGCCAGAACCTTATACAGGTTGTAGCGCTTTGTAAGAAGAAGATCTGTGTCGATCTAGCGTTTTTCCTGAGACAAGAACTTTTGAAACACGATATGGAGATCGAAAGGTGTAGAAGTCATCATACTGTGAATACTGTAGCAACCCCGTTCTATATCAAGCTCCGAGGATGTTACAACTTACACGAATTGCATTATGCGAAACATGTACTTCATGTACGTAATTAAAATATCATATTGACTGTATCATATCTCGCATTCATTAGACCTTTACACATCGAATGGAGAATGACTACATAATCACGTGTTGCAGATGTTTGAAACTCATCTCAATCAAAATGTTTTTGCTCCTTAACATCTCCACCGCACAATGTTTCATAACGATAACTTATTAAGAAGTGAAATGATCTTTCAGCTCCTAATGACTGGTGCTGTAGGAGCTATTTCTTCGGAATTCTTAATTAGGCTGCAGAAATTCCTACAATTACGGGCCACACAGAACGACAAAATGTATGAGATGTAAATATCTCATTCGGTCCGTGGAATTGTATGTAGTTGATTTTTATTTCTTCCCCAGCTTTATTATGATTCATTCATTTCCAGCCTTAGACATTGCAAGGGTCATTACCTTTCTCTCTAAGGCTAGCGAATCTCCGTACAAACAAATTTAAAATTTTGATTTAAAGAAGGGCCACAAAGTGATTAACATTTCTTATTTAATTCCCACGATGAACTACAAAAACGACTAACAAATCCAACTAAATTACAGGCGTAAGATAGTGAGAAGGATCAAAATTTTTTGTTGTAACTCGGTGCAAATCTCGGATAACCCAACCCAAGGTTAAATATATAAATCAGAGAGTTAGGGCAGTAATCTGGTGTATGACGTTTATAGGAGGTAGTAGACGTGAATAAAACTTTTACCGCGCAAGTTTCTAAATTAGAAATTAAGAAGTTTAGTAGCTTAATATAAATGATTATTTCAAAATCAAAATTTCTTGTTGGCAGCACTCATGTTCGTTGCATCTAGGCGCCAGGCTGTCGCTTGCTCTTAAAGGACGAGCAGTTGACCGGCATGTAGCGTTCTGTCTGCGTGCAGAATTTTTAGTACGCAACAGGTGCTGAAAAACGCTATGAGACTGGAATCACCTGACGTCATCCACAGTGAATGAGATACGAACAGACTGGTTCCGGCAGGAAAACGTGACACATCTCTGGGTCAACCACAATCCCTGCTTAAAGCCAAATTTTCAATCAGAACCATGGAAATAGCCTTTGATTTCCAGCGGTTCCGGCTTGCAAGACCATCGACTTTCGAACATGAAGGAGACGAAGTGATCAAATTCAGTCTTAAAATCTTTGTCGCCGGTAAAATAATGTTACAATGCAAAAGTGAATCTTTTGACGCTAAAAGACTAAGTAGATTTCATAATTTGGAAAAATAATTCGCACCTACAGATTTGAAACAATATTAAGTGTGGTGTAAAGTATGTGAAGCAGGAAATTACGGAATAGAAATTAGAGTACCTCTTATTTGGAACGAAATTCATACACGAGCCATCATGCAGCAGCGACCAAAAACAAATTCGAAGTGCAGCAAATTCTGAATACATTAACTGCCTGTAATTTCAACGCTGGTTATATAAAAAGCACCAACAAACATGTGACGACGACTGGAGAACGATGGCGAGTGAAGTCCTCGCCACCACAGCCCCGAAGATTAGTCTAACACGTTACTCTGATCACGCAACCAGAAGCTACAAATAATTAACCACCCTCCTTTAAGCACTGAACGCCAGAGGATGTCAGCAAGAACGCAGACAACTTACTCCACCATCGTCATTAATATGGTGGCGGGGACAACGGACTGGAAACGTTGAACTTAAGGCATGATGGCACATGACAAATCGTTTCAAATACATGAAACTCAGACGAATTAAAAATTAATATTTCCGAGACAACGTTCATGGAAGAATGGGATGCCTTATTCGATTTTGTCCGTTCGAAACCGGGTTTTAGGCGCGTTCGCAAACTACGAAAAATGACTGTCAGCGTCTTCATATCTGCCCATCCATCCGTCCATCCGTCCACCCACAAGGAATGACTCGGCTCCCACTAGACATATTTTCATGTAATCTGGTATTTGAGTATTTTGGGAAGATCTGTCGGGAAAATTCAAGAAAATCTGATAAGAATTACGGATAGTTTACATGCAGACCAACACACATTTTTTTATCACATCTCGCTCGGTAACTCTTAGAATGAGATATGTTTAAGACAAATGCTGTAGAGAAAATCAAAACACACATTTATTCAATGACATTTTTTTAAATACTTGCCGTTTATAAGATAATGTGGAAAAATACTTTACAGCAGGGCAGGCCGCAGATCACAGTACTGTGCATACGTATTCTTCTTCTTCCTCAGCTCTACAACTCTTTGTGAGTTTTGGCTTGCTCAATTATTCCTCTCCATGGTTTCCTTTCCTGTGCCTTCTGTTTCCAATTACTTACTCCCATCTTCCTCAAAACGTCTCTCACGTCGTCATCCCATCCTAATCTTGGCTTTTCTTTCGGTCTTGTTGCATGTGGTTTGAATTTATAAATGCTTTTAACTACTCTTTCATCAGGCATTCTTTCAACATGTCCCACCCATTTCAGTCTCTTACTTTTAATGTGCCTTACTATATTTTCATGATTAATCAAGTTTTCCAGCTCTTCGTTTGTTTTTTGTCTCCATTCTCCATTTGTTTTCTGCGTTGGGCCAAAAATCTTTCTCAGTAACCTCCTTTCGAATACCAATAATTTCTGCTTAATTTTTTCTGTTAATACCCAACATTCGGATGTGCATACGCATTGCATGCTGTATATCTAAGGCTACTCTCACACACACACACAGAATAAGTTTTGCTTTTCCACTGCTATAATGGTACCATGAATGCATCAATGTTACGTTATACGTGCATTGCCTGTCTTGTCTGGTTTATACCGGATAATAAATTGAATAATATACAAAAACAGGAAATTCATATTTTTAAGACACTCTGATGATGGTCGTGAGCACGACCGAAACATGTTGGTGAATAGCAATATGGAATACAAATACACTTTAACAAGTGCATTCGTCAGTGTTCTACACACATTACAATTTAGTGCACGGGTAAGGATTATGTTAAATGTGTCAAAAAGTGCAAACAGCAGCATCATTAATATATTCAGCAAAATGTTCTGTTTTCTAAAAAATATTTTATTAAAAATACCGAGTCGTTATTTTTGTGTATAAATAGAAATTCCCAAAATACCGACAATAAGGTAATTTTTGTAGAATAAAAACGATAACCTTGTCAAATCCATAAGTACTTATCCTTGTCGAACGCGTTAGTCTTTAGGTGAGGTATTCGCATACGATAAATTTAATACAATATCACCGTACAAGCCAGCTTGTGTAAATTATGAACAAAAAATATAGTTACATCGTTCCACCATGAAAACGAGGATTCAGGTGTCTGAAAGAAAGCAGACACCAGCAGATCTAAGTTGAATCTCACATTCTATCAAGCCAGTATAAAAAGATGGTCTCTAAGACTGCAAACAAGTTTACAGTCATTAGCGCATTCCATTATTTGACGACACTTTTCTAAATTCACAGGCTATTACAACATCAAATTTTGGATGACTGTGAAAGATGAACTGAACAAGCTGTAGCCTATTTAAAGACGTAATATCAGCATTTGCCAAGATATAATGAGGAACGCTAGATATATGAAGCCAATTCGACATCGTCTGAATACTAACCAAAAACAGCTGCCAGCAAGAACAAACTGCGGCACACTTTAAAACGCTTTACTGTCAATGCCTTCGGAAGGAAAAAGTTTATTCTTTCATTTAACTCTGCAATTTTTCGTCGTTTAAAGTGACATGTCAAAGCTCTAACAGATCTCGCAGTACGTTTTCGCACAAATAGTGAATCAAAACTCGGATGAACGAGTAGACAGAAAGACGGCTGACAGATACACGAGCGTCAGTAATTCAACAAAATTTTTCTCATGCAATGGCATGAACGTTCTGTCACTCAGTCAATTCGTCTGCAGTACAAATAAGGAAAGAAACTGAGAATGAAACGTCAGTGAAATATATTACACGAGGCGCAACTCGTAAATTCTATACCCACACACAGACATACACGAACTCCAGTCATTCTTCCGTCATTCGCAAAGGCGCTACGAAGATCGAGAGAAAACTTTCACAGATGCATCATCTTCCCCGTGAGGAACATGGCACGTTGCTCGCAATGAATATAATATTCTGTCAATTTAGGCTGCATGATGCTCATCTCTAGGAATGTCTAATATTACTACGCAACTGTCTGGAGTGCAAACCGCCCCGAACCTCACCTGAGCTGCCAACTGCTTGTTCAGTACCGCCTACCTCTCAGATGTGCTTCTAAAGCCGCTTGTACAAAAAAAAAAAACCTTCCGCGTTAGTAATACGTTACTTCAAAACTCAGACCGTCTGTAGCAGTAAATTACACACACTTCAGCGTTTCACCTGTTACGTTTCCAATAGGCTGTAATCTGTAAACAGCCAGTTTTTTACTAAGTTATTAGCATACCGTACGCGTCCCTCATGAGTAGCATTATTGTAATGTCTTGTCAAAATTCTTTTTCGAAGATTTAAAAAGATACTGAAAAAATGAATGACAATTTTTGAATTGTTGGAAAACAGACATACCAAACTACTCTCCCAGAATCAATGTCGACGACAAAATGCACACAACGCTGTAGGACTAAGCACACGTGTTTCATACTTCGTAGGTTCAACAGTCGATTCCCTCGATCTGAAATCGAATTCGAAAAATTGCACAGCTTTATTAAGTTCATCCAAGCGAATCCCGTACAGTACCTCACAGCAGCCAATTCTCGCACTTTGCCACCCCGTTACATTACCTCACAGCAGCCAATTCTCGCACTTTGCCACCCCGTTACATTACCTCACAGCAGCCAACTCTCGCACTCTGCCACCCCGTTACATTACCTCACAGCAGCCAACTCTCGCACTTTGCCACCCTGTTACATTACCTCACAGCAGCCAACTCTCGCACTTTGCCACCCCGTTACATTACCCACTGCAGACAACTCTCTCACTCTGCCACCCAATCCAACCTATCATTCACGATAATTCTACCACAACAAATTAGTCTTTATACGTTCCGCATACTTGATAAAGCCTTGTTAAAAAGGGCAGTTCTAAACCAAAAAACAAACAAGACATCTTACTCTTGAGCAAACCAAAATTAATGTGGTGATCAAACGCATCATTGAATTCTTCCGCTTTAGCTTAAAGACAGTTACTAAGATGGAGGGTTCGCAAGGTTACATGAGGATGATAAGAACATTTCGGAAACTGACACTCTTCTAAATTAGGGACTTTCAAACCCAGGGTCGCGACACAAACTTTGTTAGAGAAAAACTTCCTGTGAGTCTTCAACTCACAAAACAAACCTCGATATTTTAATAACACGTTAAAAAATTTGAAAAACGTTAATTTCACTTAATATATATAGTTTCAGACCCTATTTCACATGCCCACCGTAACGACTGATCAGTTGAAAATTTTTAGGGCAACATTAGGTGTTTTTGTAAAAATCATACCCAACAATTTAAATTCACTGTGTAGTAAAATGCAAAATTTGTAATGTTACAACAGGTGGTGTATATGGTCACCACCGGCTTTCGAAGTATTAAATTAACCTTTGCTAGCGTCAAATAACAAGGGACAATAATCGCAGTCGGCATGAAGAATTTTGAAGGACTGGTCGTGGTGGACTATTATCCGGAAACTGAGTAAAACCACAAATCAACTAAGAACAGCCTGTAAGGTGACGGATACGTTATGGAGTAACCTCACTAATAATGTTCTAAAATAGGATTCCCACATGAACTTGCTTGGCGAAATGACTGTAAAGGGGAAATTACAATTGCGTTTTCTTCCCAAGTCAGATCAGAGGCACAAAAGGAAATTATAAAACGTTGAGCGGTATAAGGCTCTATGCTAAGACGCAAATAAAGGTGTAAGATGTGAAACACTACTTCGCAAAGCTTTAAATGAACATGCCATCACCTTTGGAGCGAATGCTTTTTTTAAAATAAAGTACGAGAGTATCAGGATTTGAAAAGATCTACTTTGTTAGGTACGAAATTCAGAGAATTACAAAAGAAACTTTTTGGAGTTTTCTCACATTAAGTGAACAATTAAGCGGTACTGCGGAAGATATTCGAGCCTACGTGGAACCAAGAAAGAGTAAAATCAGGAAAATTTCAATTTGACAGGCTTCATGAAACGTACTCCACACAAATCAAGACTTGGTTGACAAACCAAGGAATGAGTGGGGTATATAATATGTAAGGAAAGAAGACAAATACCTGCAAGGTGTTGGTGGGGAAGCCTGAAGGAGACCATTTGGAAACCAATGCGTAGATGATAGAAAAATATTAAAATCGATCTTGCATAAATGAAATAAAGAGTCCGTGGACTGGATTCATCTGTCTCAGGAATATGACAAGTAGCGAGATCTTACAAAAAAATGTTAGGAACCTGAGGGTTCCGTATCATGCAGTGAATGTCTTGACTAACTGAAAACCTAATGGTCGTTAAGGACTCTGCTGTATGGAGTTACGTGGTTAGAGAGTTCGATAGTTCTTAAGGTCAATTAAGCTCACTTAATATAGTTATCAAGAAAGGCAAATTAGTGTAATTCAGCCGAAAAAGTAGTAGACGTAACCTTCTCGATTTTCAACAAAATTCTGCAAGACGCATAAAAATAAAGTTTTTTGTGGTTTTACTATGAATTGCCATTGTTAAAATTTGGTCTCCATGAAAACGTCGCTGGGACTCTCATATATGGAATCCGATCAAGGTGTATGCAGCTCTTTGACACATACATAAGGATGTCCGTGTATTGCCTTACTGTGCATCAATAAGCTAACAAATTCCAAAAGCCTCCTATGGGTCCAACCAATTTCGATAAATCTTTGAAACGATCTATGAGACACAAAGAAAAATAAATCTATAAGCTCAACAATTTTGTAGATTAATAAGGCTAAAAACCGGATTTACCCAACAAATTTTAATGACGGTCTCCAGTGTCAAATTTAAAAAGCTGTCGATATTATATTTGCGGATTCCAGGTCACAGATCAATATACAGGCATGACCTCCACATAACGCCTTCCATTTCTGTTTGTAGAGAACGCCAAAAATTCAAGTTTATCTCGAAGGAAAGACAAGTTTTCCATTACCAAAACGAATGGCCTAATGCTCTTTAAGGGAAACCTGGGATTATTCTGAAAACCACAAAAAAATTTTATAGAAACTGCAGTAAAACAGTCATAGGCAGCACACATAGTTACCACAGTGTGGAAAAGTTTAAGAGAATATTGAATATTTCAAGTTATACGTTTCGATACTGACATCTACTCAGCTAATACATTCTACATTTGTGCAATAGTGGTTAAGGTGCTGTGCTACACATCTGAAGGTCGCTGGTTCGATCCCAGCTGGTGTCATTGGAATTTTTCATTGACATAAAATCCTTCCTATCACACTATAGCCCTGGGGTCGACTCAGTCTCTAACAGAAATGAGTACCAGGAGTATTTCCTGGGGATAAAAAGCGGCCGGTGCGTAAGGCTGACAACCTTACCACCATCCTGTGCCGATGTCATGAAATCTGGGAACCTTAACTTTCTGGAACCCTCTGAGCTACTCCAGGCCTGTAACGGGACTGCTTTATCTTTATTTGTGCAAAATTATTTGCTGGACGAAAGTACATTTAAGACATACGTGACAAAAAACGCTAATACGGATGCGAGCTTTTAGGTTTTCCCAGGCTTCCAGGTTAGGTCTCCTTTATTCTGCAGTATGACCCGGCAACAGATCCAAAAACAAGGGAGACTAGAATACAGTAGCTCAAATTGTGACACTATAGTTCCTCTTCTTCTTCTTCTTCTTCTTCTTCTTCTTCATTTAGTAACCATAAGTCAGTGAACAAGTAAGATAGTTAAATGAAAATTATAAATTATTATTCATATTATAATTTCGTCCAGGATATTTTCATGGTCCAAAGAAGACGTTGTACTGTGATCGATGGCTAAGGAGAAAAGCGAAAAAGCCTCAAAAACAAATCTAGCTTGATAAAGAAATGGACGGACATAGAAATGAAGACCAGGTACAGCACACCAATCACTTAATTTCACAGTACGCCAAGACTAAATTTCCGCTGTCATATCATGTATGATACAAATAGCAGATGATACCGTGGAATTTAGTAGCAACTTTTTGTGCGTCTTCACGACTTCTGATGGATTACATCAACCCATACCCTGCAATCACGAAGTGTGTAACCGGTAATTTACATTCAAGGTGGCTTGGAATAGTTTATATAGGAAATTAAAATCCTTTCAGTGTACCATAATCTTAATTATGTTACTTTCCAAAAGTATATTAGTCCAATAAGAAGTAAAGATGTTTCAAGGTTCTTCACAAATTGTGTCGTAATTAATCCTGGGTCCAACGAGACTGCACAGAGAGATTCAGCTGCAGACAGAAGTCTTGTCCGTGGATTCAGTCAGTATCTGACTTTGTAGGAGGCAAGACGCAGCGAAAAAAGAGTACAAAAAATAAGCACGTCTACACTGAATTCCTAAGTAGTTTATTTGCATTTATGCGTCAATGATTAGTCTCTATCGAGCTAGACAGACAGACCTAACATAACATTGTTGACAGAGTAATCAGCAGTGCAGGTACTGAACTACATACTCATATTTGCTGACAAGGGAAGGTAATCAAGAGTAACTACGTAAATTACATTCCACACGCTTAACTTGTGTTTTTCTCTTAAGTTATTCTTTACGCCTTACATCCTTTCCGATAGACCAGAATAGCTCAGTCGGTGTAGCGAATCGCTAAGAACGGAACGGTCCGGGGATCGGATCCCGATGGGGCGAGAATTTTCGCACCCATCCAGATAGGTCGTGGGGCCCAACTATCCTCATCTGGAATGGGAACAGTGTGTCTTTCCCGGAGGTTAAGCGGCCGGTGCGTGGCTTTGATCACTCACCTCCATTTAGCGCCCAGCTTAGAGAACAAGTAGAACCATACCTCTCCTCCCAGTCCGGGCCTTCATGGCCTGTTCTAGGAAGAATTTTACCTTTTTACCTTTCACTTTTACATTATTTCTAGTAATATTTCATGTATTTATTTAGATTGTAACAGAAAACTTAATTAACAATTATTTCACGAAGATTAGCTTAAAATCATCTTCTTCTCAAAAATAAGACAAACAGTCCATTCACACACACACACTTCGTTACTACTGTATTAACACAACAGGGATAATACACATTAACATCTTCTTCTTCCACCCGCTTGCTACGGTACGGTCCTATCGGTCCGGTTCCATGCTCCGTAAAAATCTTGTCTTCTCTTCGTAGGTCTTCCAGTCGGGCGACAGTGATCGGATCTAGAATCCAGCATTTTCTTTGGCAATCTGTAACCCTCCATTTGGTCCACAAACGCCCTCCAATCCTTCTAACGTTATTCTCTCTGTAAACATTGACTACGTTACTGATAATTCTCACGTGAGTTGATTCTATCCTAAATTTTAATTATTATTTCCATAGTTATCACTAGGGAAATAATAATTAAAATTTAAAATTGAAGTGATAAAAATTTATTAAAATGTTTCTGTCAGAGCAATAATGGCGTTCTCCCACGTGTGTGATACATAATACAAAAAGACTCTGCTAATGGGTCAGCACTTAACATCTTGCTATTAATACAGAAGTTCAGATTAATTCAGTTTACTGGAAATTTCTCCGGCATTAGTCGCTTCCTTTCCTTCAGAATCATTTTTAATCACCATTAGCATTAAACGAGATATATAATTTATACACACATCACCAACAGTTCACAATACTTTCTGTGGACAATAGAAAAAACATGAAACATTTCATCCAACATTCGTGATGACTGCTACAGATATTCTTTCTTACCACGAAATGTGTATTTATGATATTTGTACATATGTAAGTTATGTTTATGTAGGTATATCCACACTAAATTCAGAAACTTACTGCAAGGAGTATTATAATTTTTCACGACAATATATATGGGTGTGAAACTCTGTCTTTAAATGTAGAAGAAAATAGAGTTTGAGGTGGTCGGAGAATAAAATACTGAGAATAAAAACAAGGAGCAATAATAGCATTCCAGGAATTCCACAGGTAGATCTTCGTGAATTGCTCGGTTCTCCAAACATTAGTTGAATTACCATTGCAAGGAAAACTAGATGGATGGTATGACAGGCCGATAGGAAATACATGTCCTCACAGAATTTCTTTCGGAAATCTGAAGCAAATAGCACTGGAGAGCAAGGCAAAGATTAGAAGTCTAAGATTAACAAGAAACAGGGAATGATTTTTTTCAAAATCATACAACTGGTTCAGAATAAAATTTAGAGACACGCTCATTTAAAGACGGCAATGCATTTTCGCATTCCAAAAAAAAACAGTTCTTATTACTTTTACACGCTCTCTACGAGTATGTCCAACCCATCGTTTTGTCTCCTTCATTTCTCTGAAATAATAATAATAATAATAACAGATAAAGAGTACAGACTGTAAAGCCCCTCATTATGAGACGTCAATTCCTTTCTCTCAGGATCAAATATTCCCTACAGCACTCAGTTGTCAAACAACCTTAATTTATGTCCTTTTCGAGTAGAGGTCCAATTTTCAAAAAGAAGTACACACCAATATACAATTTATTTTCAATCTGCAAATAACAAATAGTGGGATATATGTGTGTTTCTGAACTGAAACTCCCATGTTCTGTACTGCCTATAGCTAAACCAGTAAGTGTCCGTCAGCAGCAAAATTTGCATATAAAATCAGGCTATTACGTTTTTATATCGAAACACAATACATATTGCGCCTTGCCTGTAGCAAAAGATGCACTAACAAGTTGTAACTGTATCAACGAATTGCGAAACGTAAAGACAGAACCCGCGAATCATGTTAGCCGGACCTCCAGGCGCTGTAGAGCAAGGGCAGTGACGCATCGTGCAGCCAGCGTCTTGCTAACTTAACCCGAAGCCAACACGAAAAAGGAGAGGGGAAAGATGTGAGGAAAAACCTAAACAACTCTTTTCGCAGTAATATTGAGCAATCTCAATAGGAGAATCCTAGACAATAATGCGTATCTGAGTGCCCCCTCCCCTTACCTAGCCGCCATTACATTCTAATTCAGTCCACTACTAGTTACACGCAGTTTAGATATGAGGTAGTGGGGATAAAACTCTCTGTAGGTTCTGCAACATATGTAATGGATATACATAAACCCCGCAAGTGCCTCCGTATATAAATGCTGGTAGCATCTTCAGCATCATCCACAGTTCGTTTTCTAGCATCCATCAGAACACAGAAGGATCATACGAAATCAGGGCAGGCATGGCAAAGGTAGCGTCAAATTTCCGGGAAATTCGTCTCTCTTTTGTGCATATTTGGATTTTAAGAATGCACAAATGAGCAGTATAATTTTTGGTGGCATAACATACGTAGCGCCTTTCAGCTGAGTCCAAATGTTCGTGGCGTAATTATAGTACTGTAATACAGTTACACAGACCTTTCGAAGTTCATCAAGTACAGAACGAAAGAAACAAGCAAAAACTATTCGATATACATAATTTTGATATTTTTATTTTTATTTACTTTGATAAGTTGGAGTTACACCTCACTGTCGCTTGTGTCTTCATGGAGTGTTGTCAATAAAGGAGAATAAAAAATCGACCTTTGTCTCGTATTATTTTACTTGTAATTGGTAACTTATAACTTTAAACCTTTTTGTTAACGAGTTATTAAGAATGACATACTATTCAATAAAGATGGTACTTATATTGAAGAAGTAAACAGATTAATTTTTCATGTATCACAGAACTTGCTCGCATAATTGGAAAAGAGTAAAAATGCCCCAAAGGTATTCTGTATTTTAAAATCGGAGATTTCAAATCTAAAAAGTTTGTTTAAATTAAATTCGTGAGGTAATTAGAGTCCTAAAATAATGCTCAATAAACATATAGGGTGATTCATATCACCGCATCTTACAAGCCTAGCACATTTCAAATTCAATTCTATTTATGTGTGTGGAGATATTTCTTGTTTCTCAGCAAACACTCCAACGTTTTGAAATTTACAAATTTTAGTTTATTTTACAACTACTCTGGCCGCTGGACTAATATTTGTTACTTCTCCCTTATAACAGGTTTTTCTTATTTTCACCTCGGCGTTGGTAGCTTACGCGATTGCTGAGCCCCCAGTGGACCGATCATACTTGCCACCAGGTCAAGAAACTGGCGTGGCTTTCGCAAATTCACACCCGTCCAGCCAATATGGGCCACCATCTGGCACCTCCAATGGATTTGGCGGTAGAAACTATCCCGCAAGTCAATACGGTGCACCTTCAACAGGATCCAACGGATTTGGTCGTACTCCTTCCACTCAGTACGGAGCTCCATCAGCTTCTGCTGGATTTGGTGGTCCTCCTACGCAGTACAGTGCTCCTTCGGGCTCAAGTCGATTCGGAAGCGCTGCACCTTCCGCCAGATATGGTGCCCCTTCATCATCAGGCAGATTTGGTGATGTTGCTCCATCTTCGAGATTTGGTTCTCCTTCAGCCTCAGGCAGATTCGGTGGTAGTGGTCCTTCTTCAGAATACGGTGTTCCCTCACCTTCAAGCAGATTTGGTGGCTCGTCCTTCGATCGCAGTGGTGACACTTCAGGTTCCCAGAGATTTGGCGGCGCACCTTCGAATCAGTACGGCACTCCTTCAACTTTCGGTCGCAATGGTGGTCCTCCATCACCACAGTATGGTACCCCTTCTGCTTTGGGACGATTTGGAGGCGCCCCTTCAAATCAACATGGAACTTCTGCATTTGGTCGTAATGGTGGCTCTCCTTCCTCCCAATTCGGGGTTCCTTCCACGAACGGTGGATTCGGTAGTACACCTTCCTCCCAGTATGGAGCGCCACCCGCTAAAGATAGATTCGGTGGGGCTCCTTCGACTCAGTACAGTGCTTCTTCATCCTTCGGTCGTGCTCCCTCTACTCAATATGGTACACCATCTAACGGTGGATTTGGCAGCATACCCTCTTCCAGATACAGCGCTCCTTCCAGTTCCAGCAGATATGGAGGAGCTAATGGAGCATCTGGACCACAAGCTTCAAATGGTGGATACGACTACTCTCGAGGACACAACGCACAGCAGGATGACGACCTATCTGTAAGTCTAACGGTTTTTCACCTACTAGCGTATTGCAGTCAATAAAACCTTCATTGCGCAATTGTTCTGCTCCTTATATCAGTTTAACGTGTATGAGTGCCATGCCATTATTTAGGTAGTTAGTTAGGGACTTCGGTTCAATCGCAGGTTAGATCATATGGGATTTGTTGTGGACAAAGTGGAACAGGGACATGTTTATCTCCAAGTACTTCAGTTTTTTACTGTCAGTGTCGTTTCACTAATGCTTCACACTCATTTATCTATCACCGATGCTATGTAATCCTAGCAGATTATAAGCCTCGGAAAATTACACACTTAAAAAATACACAGGCTATGCGCAGTTTCAACTAAATTCGTCGTATTACTGATGCGTTTTACCGGCAAAACTACTATATCAGTCTGCTTGTGCTATCGAAACCACTCTTTCTTATGATATGCTGTCTCTTCGAATGAAAATGTCGTAAATGACAGTGTAAAGACTTCCTATTTTTTCTAACCTGTTGTAACCTGCATACTGTCTCTTCTGTTAAATCTATTGCAGATTGTGGCAAACCGGCTGTCCCTACCCCGCATCTTATTTTAACCTAAGGAATATTATCTTTCTGCTTGCCCGCTTTAAAGTATGGATATTCTTTGAACATCATACATAAAATGAAATGAAGGAAGACTAAGTGGACTGGTCACATCTCGCTTAGGAACTGCCTTCTAAAACACGTTATTGAAGGAAAGATAGGTGGAAAGATATAAGTGGCGGGAAGATGAAAAAAGAAGACGTAAGCAGCTACTGGATAACCTTAAGAAAACGATAAAATAATGTAAACTGAAAGACGAAATACTAGATCGCACTCTCTGGAAAACTCGCTTTGGAAGAGGTTATGGATCTGTCATTAAATACAGTCTACGTGAAACGAAATATATTGTCTGTCCTTCCTTCACGCCTACTGTAAATTATGTTGCAACGTCTGTCTCTCCTGCTATGCTTATTGTAACTTATGATGTACTGTCTGTCTCTCCTGTCATGCCTACTGGAAACTGTACCATACTGAATGTATCTTGTGTCATGCGTATTGTACATTGTGGTGTACTGTTCTGTTGCAGGAACCAGCTCATTATGAGTTCTCTTACGAGGTTAACGACCCCGATTCTGGAAGTGATTTTGGTCACGAAGAGAGCCGGCAAGACGAGGACGCCAAAGGGACGTACTTCGTCCTGCTTCCTGACGGGCGTAAACAGATTGTAGAATATGCAGCCGATGAGGAAGGTTTTAAACCAATGATCCGGTACGAGGAAGCTCAAGGTTACCCAGGAAGTCAGGGTGAATATTCTAGATCCGCTCAGAGGGGCCAGGGGCCTTACTAACTTATGTAATCATTTCCATATCAGCCTCGCCCATTTCTTTTTATGTAATTATATTTAATTATACTTATGTTTATCTGAACGCTTAGTTTCGCTAGTTAATTTTTTTATATTTGTATATTCATTATATTTATAGTATACGGTGAATAAAGAAGGATTACCTTCGTTGTACTTTCAGTTCAGTACTAACTTGCCAACTTTATTAGTAGTGGAGAAAATAATCTCAGATAGCCTTCTTATTCAATGGCGAAGAATCTCTAAACGTAAATGTAAAATATGACATAATTTCTCTGGTCAACACAGTTCCATACTCACTACATTCCATTTACTTCACATTATATCAGTTAACAGTTTCCTTATAAAATGTACAATCCAAAATATAAGACAATTAATTTATGAATATTGCAATAAATATATGTTTCCTTAAACGTCAGAAAAAAAATACACACGAATTCCTAAGCGTATGATATTTTAGCAATAATATATTCGTAAAAAACGAATGAATAATTAATTTGTAAGGCATTACCACCTGGCCTCTATCTGGAGTACAATTACTGCATTGATATTCGCATTTTTTAATTAAGAGGCTTAAGTAATTAATGAATTGTATATATTGCCAGATATATAATTTCACATATAATTACTTCTAGAATAATTTCTTTACTACCCTGTATATAATTAACACAGCATTCTATAAGGTGCACATATGTTTTCCAAAAAAGAATAACTTTATCGACCCAACAAAAAGCACCTGACCAGATAAAAATCACAATCCTTCTGAACCCTCAAATATGTGTCGCCTATTGTGAGCGCTTCTAACACATGTTACACACTAAGGTAATCATGCTAGTTTCAGTCTGGGAAATCACAGTGATGAAACGACCACACGCTCACATTTGGCAAAGTAACGAACCTCGTGTTGCCCGCGTGCCTACTGTTGGATCACTCCGTCATAAATAAGAAATAATAAATTTAATTCTTCCTTTAAGAAATCTGACTTTACAATATTACCATCGCAGCCTGACTGGTCGTACTATCGCAACACGTTGATCTTTTGGGGTCCTAGCCACGTTCGTGTCACTACAATTCCCCTCACGTAGTGACCCCAGAGCAGACAGCTGTTGGAGGCTCCTGCTCGGGGAGGTATAAGAACATGTCCAAAGAAACAGACTACCAATAGGAATGCGCTATCCCTGTGTTTTTCAAAGTAAGATCGACAATAATTCATCGATCGTACTCCCGATTATTTGTTTACTTTCTAGACAAATGTCTCACAGCTTCAGTAAATGTAAGGCCTGCAATAGCAAGGAAAATAACTCAGGTGTCCGCCATATTATTTCCGACCGAAGAAATTAAGGTCATACATAGAAGCACGCATACACAAATATAATTGAATCAACTGATGTTAACGACAGTGTTTGAACTGCACGATCGTATACAGTCACGTCAAAAAAAAAAAGCGGCGAATATGAATATCATGGTCGTCAAGGATGTGGTGCTGTGTAGGTTGTTAATCTTGTAAGACAGACATTTAACTATATTTCGTGATTTACTTAGCAAGTTTCCTTAACCTATTCCAAAATGCTACCCCCAGTATTTGTCTAAAATGGCTCGGGATAACTATAAGAACCTTCAGATAGAACATGGCTTTGTTTCCTTAGATTTATGGAGCTTTAATATGCCTGCTATTTTACTTTCGAAGAAAGTATTAGGAGGCGCATAATCTAAGAGACATACGGCACTAACAGATACCACAGTAAAAATAAGGCTAGTTTTAAACAAAAGTCGAAAGTTCGAAAAGTTAGAACCAAAAATCGACAAAAGTGTTTTTCAGCTATGACCGATCATCTAAAATCCACATTTTCACGTTCATCACTAAAACAACGACACGTTATCGAAGTCATTCCTTCCTGTCCCTTTACATCTGGCCAGTTCTTGCAAACCAACCGTCCAGTGTTCCTTCTGGGTAAAGTCTGATAGGAAGTAACATATTACCGACCTACCTCACACTGCATCGTCAATGTACCATCTGCTCTTAAACCTGCACGCCCGCTGTTCGATGTCTCCCATGCTAAGACTGATCCCTCATAGATGTAAAATGTCAGTAGCATGGCATTCTTACCATTTTCTGGCTGCAAAATTACAGAAAATCATAAGAATTAGATTAAGATAAAGAAGCTTAAACTTAATGAAGAAAATTCTCTTTCGTGTTTATCGATTCTGTGAGGTATCCGTGTTGCAGGCTGAAGCACAACTCACTTATGCTTCAGCCTGCAACACGGATACCACTCCAACCCAACCACACCGAATCTCCAACACACATCGAACCAAGAACAATACGGCCAATGTGGTGATTCGACAGAATAGTACCAAGCTCCTGATAGTGGACATATTAATTTCCGAAACATGTTGAGCACACAAGACGTGAAATAAAATAGCAAGTGACATCAAGTTGGTCTTTTATTCTTCAACTATCACAATGATGCACGGTCCAATAAACACAAAATTCACTTGTGAGCTATTCATAATTTTCAGAAGATCCTGTTGCTGGACCCTATCCTGCAATAGACACATCAATCCCTCATTTCCTATTTCCTCTAGCAAGATTTGCTAAGGCTGCGACGAGAGGTGACGTCTTCCAGACGTATGCGTAGCTGCGACTACAATTAATACAGAGTAGCAAACAGTTGAAAATTGGTGGTTCTACAGTTTAGATTGGGCTCAGAGTAATAATCGAATAAACGTAGCATGCTGCGAAATGTGGTCCCTGCAGAGTAAGGTATTTGATCGAAATTAATTTATGTGTCTTGGAGAAAATCGTCCGCGACCCGTATCAGGCATGTTGGCCAACAACTGCGAAAAGTGGTAGCTATCCTCCACGTGTCTCTCCGACTGTCCGTCCGGCCGTTCGAATGAAAGAGTGCTACGTCCACTGGACGGATTTTTGTAAAATTTAATTAAGGAATTTTTGCTATGATTTGTCATTTTATTCCGATTTTGGTTAAAATCCGAAAACCTGACAGACACTTCACATGACGACTTGCGTACATTTACATCTCACTGGTTAGGTCTTATAATTGAGCTGTAATATGTTATCTAAGCTGTGACAGCTGAGGTCGAAAAGCTAAACATAAGAAACAAGCTACTTTTTACTGACATATCGATTTTTGACAGACTGTAGATCTGCCACTGAGATCAGCAGAAATCTTGTAATGTGGTTTGAGTAAAATGCAAAAGAGCACATTTCAAACACTCGGTGTCATCATTGCTTTCTTTGTTATATCACGAAGATGTATCTAGCGACAGGACACATAACACACGCCAGAAGTTTTAAGTTACGCAGATATTGCTTAACCTATTTAATAATCATGGCGTTAGTTACGGTCTATATCAAGTACCCTTACTTTTAAGTTTTAAGTTTAAATACTGACATCAGGTCTAGAATGAAAATATTTGGATATACGAAAGGTGAGTTAGCTCTGTTAAAGCGACTTTCGTATATAAAGAAATATTTAAAACGCATTTTCCGCTGAAAATCTAAGTTGTGCCATTTATTTTTCAAAATAAACATTCTTTGCAGTGAGCAACATTTTTATATTATCTCAACCAACCGGACACTTATTTCCTTACGCGTCAAATTTCCAATGTTAGAACGCCATCCAAAGAATTAGCTTTTGTAACCCATTTGCCAGCGCATATAAGTTGCCCATTCTATCAGCTTTCTTTATTCTTACACTTTCAGATGATATATATTAAAACGCAGACACTTGATAAGATTATAAATGTCAGGTGATGCGAATAAATACTGTTGGAGTTTACAATGATCTCCTTAGAAATAATACGTAACGTTGTGTACTTTACATTTGATTGTCATGTGCAGAACTCTTACGTAATTTGTATACATGCGTATGTAAATGTCAACACAAAACGTTGTACAGGAAACCGCTAACTGTAATATTGGCTTGTTTCGTTTACGTTCGTACCTGCACCAGAAAACACAAGCACGTCACAATAATGTAAGCAGGTGCAAATAGCGATGCCAGGAACCCAGTGACTAAGATAAAGTGTGTTTGATGACATGCAATAAGAATGCACAGAAGAAAGTTTCGAATTCCTTAAAAGTAAAATCGCCGCTCCTTGACGATCGTTAACGGACGCTATCTCCTATATTACGACTCGATTTATAATTCCTCCTACGACCTGTCGCAGGCTCAAGTATTTGACAGAAAGGATAAGATATATGCAAGATCTGAGGATCTGACACCCGTGCAATCTCTTCAGACTGCTTGTTCCTGAAAGTGATGGCAATACGATGTTTCGAAACGTCGGTCATTAATCGCCCAACGGCACAGCATCACCTTCCAGTAGACGTGAACCTCCGGAAGTCGTAACCTGTTTAAGGAAATACTGTTAATCGATTTATATCTTGTGGGCTTCCTCGATCCTGCTATGACTGGTGACAGTAGAGCTCTCACCAAAGCATTCGACTAGACTATCAGAGCAATCAGCTGGAATAGGGTGGGGGGGCACATTTAACATAACGGCGATCGGCCTGCTGTTTCATAAAAACGGAAAAATTTTAGGTAGTATAAAAACAGATTCATAGCCAGTATAAGCATATTTCCAACGACTGCGAGGAAAACAACTGAACAGACTTGAGGAAGCTTTTCGCAGATCTGCACTAGAAATACACCAGTATATAAAACTGATTCTGAAAATCTCATTTCCAACAGTTTCTCTAGAAGCCGTTTTAATTTATACATACGAAAGGTCTAACAATATTGTGCAAACTGAAATTAGCATCCCACTGCAGAAAAAGTTCCCACCTTCTATATACTGCACAGTGTTTGGCGCGTTCGCAAAAATGCGACTATTGGTTTCTTCACGTCTCTCCGCATGTAACACATCTCGGTTCCCACCGGACGGATTTTAATGAAATTTTATATTTGCGCATTTTTCGAAAATCTGTCAAGAAAATTCAAATTTCTTGTATTCTTTCTTTGTATGATTCCCCGGTGTCTGAGTTTCATGTTCCGACGTTTCGGAACACTCTCTTCCATCTTCATAGGTCGTGTAACCAAGAAGAATGCCGGGGAATCAACCAAAGAAAGAATAAAAATTCACGACACGGCGAAAGTTTGAAATGAAATCCAAGTTTCATTACAATCCGACAAGAATATCTGCACTTTACATAAAGACCAATACACGTTTTTGATCATGTCTCGCTCAGTTCTTCTTAGAATGAGAATTTTTTCAGACAAAAGTTGTAGCGAAAATCAAAACACGCATTTTTGTGTATTTTTTTTAATTGTGCCATTAATGAGATGATGTGGAAAAATACGGTAGAGGTCGGAGAGGCCACAGATGACAATATGGCGAAAGCGAACTTCACGCTGAGTATCGAAGGCTACAATAGGGTGGGGGGGACACATTTAACATAACGGCGATCGGCCTGCTCTTCCATAAAACGGAAAAATTTTAGGTAATATAAAAACAGATTCATAGCCAGTATAAGAATATTTCCAACGACTACGAGGAAAACAAATGAACAGACTTGAGGAAGCTTTTTGCAGATCTGCACTAAAAAATATACCGATATGTAAAACAGATTCCTAAAACCTCATTCCCAACAATTTCTCTAGAAGACTTACAATAGATAACACTATAACACTTACTGTTTTTCCATTACTACAGTGGTTGCAGAAACGCACCTCAATATTACGTTACACAAACCTTGTTCGTCTTGTTATTGCTTCCTAAGTTTCGGAAATCAGTTACAGTGGGATTTCGACAGCAGAAGTTCCATTCACAAAAGCACGTAGTCTGTCTACTATATATTAGCAGCTCTTTAAGTTACCTTACAATTTGAGCAAAACTTTAACTCGGCAGGCAGTGATGACGGGTCAGGTAAGTGATTACCATCACGACTGCAAACATAATATTTATGTATGTTCACAAAACATTAACGGATACATTCTTCCTTTTTTAAAGTATGCAAATTCATCAAACAACTACCTGTATACAAAAAAAACAAAGCAAATGGGTCTTTAATAAGAATTTGATGATAGATAATACAAATGCGTTCACGACATTCTCACGTGTTTCAAATAACAAAACAGATAAATACAGCGAAACGCGCAGTTTTTTTTTTAATTTTTATCATACTTTCATTTTGTTCAAACACTGCGAAATATAAACAACCGCATTAAGTAACTTTCCAAAAAAGACATTAAATTCTTGGGAAAGTAACTCAGCACTTACATCCCTTAACTGACTTGTCATGAATTCAAACGAGTACGACAGTTCACCATCCAAACTACAGGATTGGCAGATTACATATACAGACCTATATGAATAAAACAGAACTATATGTTATAATAAAGCACACAAACCTGTGCGACACCTAACGAATAAGCAATCTACCTTTTACATTTTCAAGTATAAGCTCGGGGTATAAACACAAGTAACGGTTGCAGATTTTTTAGCAAGACACAAGAGTATAAAAACACGTTTCTTTACACATTGCAAATTCTTCTCGTATTTAATATGGGCCCTGTGACTTTAAAAAGAAAAACTTCAAATTTATGTTAAATTTTATGTAACATAAGAAGTAAATGGGGGTCCACTCTATTAGGAACGCGCATAAAATATTTTTTTCCTACGGGCACTCATTAATTGTAGGACTTGTTATTGTCCTTTTTCCACTTTAGATGAGGATTTTGTGTTCCTTATGGAAAATTTTCTGCTAGTAATATTACCATTATTAGTTTCAACGCGAAAACAAATTTTGATACTCTATTATCATTTACTGTAACTCTTCACACCATGGAAAATTTTCTGCTAGTAATATTACCATTATTAGTTTCACTGCGAAAACAAATTTTGATACTCTATTATCATTTACTGTAACTCTTCACACCACAACACCGCAAACTACTGACATACTCGAAGCATAAATCCAATGAATGTGAATTGTACTTCAAATCTATATACGTATATGTATTTATTGATTGTATCCCATTGTGTTGTAAGAACAGAAGAAGCTAAGGATGGATTGTCAGGCACAGCTCTTTAGAGAACACAGAAACAAAGCACCGTCCGTGATAAAAATAT
>Ga0136643_10001054_pt1 | contig 32621 bp, 22 predicted proteins | sample TergutLab28metaG_FD_96883 | JGI IMG/M metagenome (GOLD analysis project Ga0136643, IMG submission 96883) | Labiotermes labralis P1 segment gut microbial communities from Petit-Saut dam, French Guiana - Lab288 P1 (version 3) (version 3) | ecosystem: Host-associated > Arthropoda: Insects >...
CTCTGGCGAATTTTAAGTCTGGCTTACCGCCATAGACGTGTATTTTTATTGACATTTGCAGTACAGTACGAAATATTTAGACCACTATCTATTTAAAAGTGGCATAACAATTCATTCCGTTGTGTTCAGATAAGGTATTAAAATACTGTGCAGCAAAAAAAAAAGACAATTACTGGCAAATAATAATAATAAGAAGGGGCGACTGGGACTGTTTCAAGGCCATTTAGAAAATACATGAGCAGCATACCTGGAAAACATGAAGTCAAGGAACTCCAGAAAACAACCATATTGGGCACTGCACACATACTTCGGGAAGTACTAATGTAAAAGTACAATAGATTCAACACTGGAACTAACGATATAAACACATGAATAGTAGCAACAGAATAGCTGCAGCACTGTGTTCCCTAGGGACAGATATTGTATCAGGAATATAAGTATAAATACCTTGCGTAAAGGAGATGATGATGATGATAATAATAATAATAGTAATAATCTTTCTATGTTTTCATGTATCCCTGAAGAAGACCAAGGCAGTTCGAAACATATCAAACTTACGACAAATTGTGTGAAAAATATACTTTAACATTTGTTGGTTTCTTGTGTGAATTTTTTTATGAATGCACAGTCATGAATAATTTTAAAATAGAATTGTTGATGTCCGGGACGAAATTTGGACCCGAGACTTCCAGAAACGATAGAGAGCCAACTACCCGACAACGACGTCCAATTGAAACTACGTAATTTCATGACATAGGCCCCTTAAATCGAAAACAAAAGAAATCTTTCCGTAATGCAAGATCGCGTCACAGAAAGATCACCTGCACTTTTCCAAGTTGCAACTTCATGCAGAGAGTAGGAAAGGTGCCAATGTTTCTGAGAGCACTCCACAAGGTGCAGCATTTTCCCCTAAAAGTTTGCACCTTTCTACCAAATCACATTGCATGTCTTCGAAAGAATTATGCCCCTCCTTCCATCCTCCAATCCTGTTCACATTCCCCATTCTGCATGATTCAATAAAAAATTCCGACTAAGATGCACTTCTCGATTCCAGTCCCTTTATTCAACGACAGGTTAAACACATTATCTTCAGATCTGAGCAGTACAGTAGGCTGATAGAGAAACTCCGTGTCTCGTATAAAGGCAGTACTCGCTCTGATATGTACAAAAGATAAATCAGAATGCCGTGGCAATGCCTTTCGGATGTCTGTCGGAGGTGTTGAGCCCGGAACCTGTTCAGATAGTATCGTTGTGCAGAATGAAAGACAAGATCCATGGACCAGTGGAGTTAGAGTACATCAAAAGACACCGGCAAAATGGGAAGGTCGGTATAATCACTTACATGTAATAAGTAGGCAGTAATTTGAAAACATGCAGGTTCCTTGGGGCGCAATTTTTATGTAACAGTTGTACCAGCCAAAAAATTTAATTTCAATTTAAGGAAGAAACTACTGAGGTGTTACATTCGGGGCACTGTTTTGAATTTTGCGGGAACATGGACACTTTGTCAAAAAAATAAAAAATGCCTTGAAATATCTGAAATGTTGTGCTGTAAAATGAAGAAGTATTGCAAAGGGTTAAGGGTGAAAGGAATATACAACATACAAAAAGAAACACGAAGAAAGATGAAATATATTGGTCTTATTTTCATTGTTACGCCGTGCATGTTGTCGAATTTACTCAATTAATACACCAACTAATGCACTTATATAAAAGTTACACATTAAAACACTAAAACTGCTCCGACATATTTCGGTCCCAAGACCATCATCAGGGAGCTATATTTTCCTTGCTAAAGTCACATTAAAAATAGTCACTGATTAACTTCGTTGTACTAATAGGGTGTTGTGGCAGCATGCCGTGTTATGTAAGGATATGTTGCGAAGAGTGCCCTGCTACGGATGTACTGAAAGACGACCGCAAGATAGGAAGAGTGAAAGAATGTCAATTACATACGAAATACTCGTAGCTTCAAAATGAACTAAATAATGTGGACTACCAAATTACCAAGCACATTTAATACCAAACAAATGAAAAAACGGTAAGACTAGGAAGGCCTCTCCCAATGCCCCTGCAGTCTACGGCGTGAGGCTGCAGCCGTCCGATTGCTAGGATCACGGGTTCGAAACCTGCTGACGGTAAGGATGTTCGTCCTTGGGTTTGTGGTGTGTTACGTGGGTAGCGTCCTCTGCTACGAGCTGATCCCTCGTTCAGATGAGTCCTACTACTTGTGTGTGTGTGTGTGTGTGCGTGCGTGCGTGTGCGCGCGTGCGCGTGTGCGTGTGTGTGTGTGTGTGTGTTGTGTGATCTGGAAACTTCAACAATGAGGCGACCTAGGCCCGAGTTGGACTGTTGCGCCAAAGACAACGAAAAGACTGTGAAGTAAAGAGAAACAGCGGTTTTAAATCGTTGAGGAACGGAAATGAAAATACAACAGCCAGTATTTGTGTCTGATAAGGGGGAAGAGGGAAACCAAAAAGTTCCGACAAAACAATCAAAGACGGAAATGAAAATATCTGTATTATCTATTGGAGGACACCGCTCAGGTTACTGCCAGACCTCTTGGAGGTCGAAGTCATGTGGTTGAAATGAAAATACATTTACTGAACAAAGTAAAATAAATAATTCACACGTCACGACAAAACTTTCCGTTAAAATAATTTTATTCCAATATATTACTATTATTTACTATTCTTATTTTAAAGTTGAAGTTTAACTAGAACAGGCCGTGAAGGTCAAGAGGGAGAGTAGATGTATAGCTCTACTCTTTCTTTAACCTCAGCATTAGATGGAGGTGGGTGGTCAAATCCAAGAACCAAATCTATCTACCTCCGGGAAAGAGACAAGGTACCCACCGCACAGAGGTTTGGACAGGTGCGGAAAATCCAGCCTCGACCGGTATTCGATCGCCGGACCGTCCGGCCCGTAGCGTGTCGCTATACCGACTACGCTATCCCGGCCCAAACTATTATTATTATTATACAAACTGAAAGAAACTAATTGCCTCTGAGACTCAGTAAAGGTAGCCCTCCATATAAAAATGATACAGTGTCAAGTCTTTGTCTGCTTTAGCTGTTGTGAAGTGACATTTAACATTCTGGCTGGTCTCTACGTGCACATTTAAAACATTTCCTTTCTCCTCAGTCTTGCAACTCTACACCTGACGTAAGAAAATAAAGTTGGCTACTTCCTGCTAATAAAATAAAATCTGGTCATAAAAACAACATGACAGTAATGTTTATAAATAAGTGAACATTCATAATTCGAGATGAAGTGTGCTTAATACAAATTGTTATTCTTAGTATCCTCTCTCGTGTAGACATAATTACGCGGTCTCACGCGAACATCCCCTGCATTCTTCATGCACAGGCATATTACCATAAAGTTTACACATTCATTCTTTCCTAGAAGTTCGCACTTTGTGAACCGGTTTTCTTATTTTTCCACAAAACATCTGCTTTCCCGAAGTAAATGTGGTGTTGGAACTTAAATGGAAATTCGTCTATGAAATGTACTTTCATTCAGAAACTCTGATACTCCTAAAATCCAAAGCCTTTTAATATACATCCAACATGCAAAGAATTGTGGTAAAGAAGTACTTGAAACAGGTTACATTATTTTGGGTGATCCTATAGCGATTACGTTTCTTCCGTTTTCTTGTTTTGTAATTATGCGCATTCCCTCTGCTCCCACATAGCTGCTACATACAAATGGTATTAAATTTATCGAATTTTTACATTATAACAAGCAATCTTCATTGATTGGCAAAGCAAAAGAATAAATTTACGGATATTCCTGAATAGTTCTTCGCTGCGTTTGTAGTGTACGTAATGGTGCCAGACTTGAACTAAAAGAGGGAAGTGCCTTTACCAAATTTTGAAAATACCAATTTGCGATTAAACTTAAAAGTATAAGTGGAACTGTCACAATTTCACGATTCAGAGCCAAATACCGTTCTTTTCATCAGACAAAACGATAGGTTAGAGCTACTCATTCCATTCTGAAATATTTACTCCATTTTGTGGTCCTAGATAACTACATTAATTCTGTCTCATGGCACAAACAGAACCAGCCTCTGAATATTTGTATTTATAAAGCTAAAACATTAAACTGGAATATGCACTAATTTAAAAACAAAAATCGCCACAAACCTTCAAAATAAATCTTTTGTTACACGTGCAATTGATTTATTGTTACCTTTGTGTACAGGTGTCAGATTATCGTAATCGTAATATCTCTGGCACAACAAAATTGGAACGATAAATGTTCGGTAAGGAGTGGAGGATGCGTGATTTAATGCACCCTTCAGGAAAAATTTAGTAAGAGTAAACCGTTTTGTTTAGTACTACAACAAACATGGGCAGTGATAGTCCTTTTTACCAACTTGATGCACAAATTCTTTATTTTAATAATAATAATAATAATAATATAAATGTATTAAAATAAAGAATTTTTGCATCAAGTTGGTAAAAAAAGACTATCATTATATTAGGATGAACGATCAACAAAACTTAAAAAAAAAACATGGGCAGGTTTTGGAATACAGAAATGGAATTTTAGAAGCGTAAAATCTATTCAAATCGTATTGTAACTTTTCGGATTATGTGTGGTAGAGTGAGTTATTAGTGAAATTGTCCGAAATGAATCTCTGATTATAGGCAACCGTTGTGATAACCCGTGACATGTAGTGTTATATATTGCAAACCAATGATAAATTGGAAATTTGCACAACAAAGCAAACACAGAAATTCGCAAATTACTCGTACGGTACATGAGGAAGGTTCTGTAGTAAGATGAGTAAGAGTACGATGTATTCCTCATTCAAAATTTTATTCGCCTGTCAGTCCGAATATCTCATCTCCGAAATTAGAAGAGAGATTCAGATTACATATTACATTCGACTGCTTCTACCGGCTAAGTATAATTCATAATATAAATAATGGTTAATATCAAATTTTTAAATTGTCTTAAAAATTTCACTGTATTAAAATTGAGTATGGTATGAAATATCTGAGGAAAAGTCAGGAATTTTTCCTTTTTTGAACCGAGCAAATGTTGTTCGTAAAACTTAGTATGTAACTTACAAGTAAACAAATATAAAAATAACAAAAATTTTCATATTAGGATGATAAAGTATATAAGAACAGAGACAATTATTAATCCATTACTCGCTGCTTGTAACATTTAAAAAACTGGATACTGAAGAGTTTCGGATGACACACGACATGCTGTGTATTATCCGTAAGTATTACTCCGCGAACAAACATTGTAGGGAATACAATACTGCAAGTTCACGCAAGACATTTGTGGCTAATCAGTTTTAACAGAAATTAATATTCAGTTTAACTAGATTAATGAAAAAATGCAATAAAACTTTCAAACACAAAAATTTTATCATGCTACTTCTGAGGATATGTTATTGTCCTTCCTCATAGAATCGACGTTAACTTCGGTTAAAACATAGGTTTCTTCTGTGTTATAAAAGAGACAGTTGCCAATAAGACTAGCAATAGCAGTGACTGTACACACATCACAGGACAAACATTTCAGCACTTTGCGATTTTACTTCAAGCGCCTGTCTCTACTCTCAAGAATAATTATACGCTGCCATATTACATGACACAAACAGTAAGAATTTCAGAGTCATAATTAATGAAACAGCTTTCCAAGGACCGATTTGAAATAATGACAGATTTTAACTCAGAATTTCCCTTAAAAATGGATATGTAATTTAGTGTTCCCATAAATAATGTGCATGTTCTGTGTAAGTGTTTGTGTCTGTGTTTGTTTTTCCATGTTCAATATTTTTATTGATTACGAGAAAAAAGTCGTATCGTTTTCCTTTAAGTGCGAAGGGTGTAATAGGAGTTAGACTTGGATGCTGTTCGTCACCGATTCCATTCAACTTACACATGGAATACATTACTAAGGAAACCGTGGAAGGGTTTGGAAACTTCAAAATAGTATAACAAGTAATTTGTGCTACGAAATATGCAGATGAATTTGGGTTACTAAGACAAAAAACTTGCTACAGGGCATGACTGAGAGACTAATTGAAATTGGAAGATGCTATGGAATGGAAATGAATGTGGATAAAGCTAAGGTAATGAGAACCTCAAGGCAACCATTCACAGTAATAATTATGATAGATCGAACATAACTGCAGATCGTAGAATATTTAAACTATTTTGGTACCATGATAACAAATGATGCCAGATGTATTAAATACAGGATTTCCGTGGAAAAGCAGCATTCAACAAGAAGAAGACTCTTTTCACCAGCAAATGACTTAAATCGAAGTATGAAACTAGTAAAGCACTATACTTGTATCACAGCTTTGTGTGGTGATAAAACTTTGACATTTCGCAAAGTAGATCAGATATGCCCTGAAAGTTTTGAGATGTGGTTTTGGAGAATGATGGAGAAGATCACCTGGACCGATCGTGTGAAGAATGAAGAAGTATTACACAGAGTTAAGGAGGGCAGAAATATCCTAAATAAAATAAAACGAAGGAAATCTACATGGATTGATGGTCACGTCTTGCTTAGTAACTACCTTCTCAAACACACTACTGAAGGAAAGATAGAGGAAAGGATAGAAGTGACAGGAAAATAAGCAGGAAGACGTAAGCAGCTACAGGATAACCTTAAGGAAAAGAGATGATATTTAAAATTGAAAGAGGCAACACTAGACGGCACTCTGTGGAGAACTCGCTGTGAAGAAGACTACATGATGATGATGATGATGATGACGACGACGACATCCAGCTGAAAGTCTTAAAATCTGAGCTACATTTCCTCCTCCTATTTCTCTGTTGTACCCACATGCCTGTGTCTCATATTCTTGTAAATTCCCTTCACAGTATCAAAAAGGTTATGTGGATTACGAAGCACAACAAAGTTTCACACAGAATAAAGTTGCTACATAGTATTATTATTATTATTATTATATTTTAGAGCAGTGCCTTTTGAAATACGAAACGTGTGTTACGCAATTCAAAACAGAATTCTGGTACGGTCATCGTTTGCATACAAATTAAGCCCGTGAAACTCACACAACTGTATGATTAAGCGTCGCCTATCCATGCTGTTTGCCTGTAACATCTGAATCAAACGTTTCCAGTGTGTATTTTACCAGTTTCAATAGCACATAGTGTTATTGTTTGGCTCCTGAATACATACACTTGATGCGGAACTGTTAGCGTGTACAGCAAATTTGACTTTGTCTTCGTAAGTGTTCAATTCATCTCACATGCCCACTGCCCAACACATTACAAGTACGATGTTCAAAGGTCATTATTCTCCCTTCCTTTTCTTCAATCCTTCTTTCTTTCTTTCTGTACTTCATCGGGGCCACATCAAGTCTTCTAACCGTCCACAGCACAGCTTCGCTTGCAGTAAATACAGAAACTCTGTATTTTGACACATTCTGTATTTGTGTTTTCCATGTAATTCTCTGAACAAAGACTCCTTCTCTAAACACCGTATCTCATTTTTCTCTATGACTGTAATAAGCTGGACTGTTTGTAAGCCATGAACTAAAATTTATTTTGAATACACAGTAAAAGTCTCCCCAAAACACACCTTTAAGGCTCAGAGGGAGAGAGGAGGTAGAGTTCCAATCAATCTTAAACTCAGCGCTACACAGCAGGGGGTGAAAACCACAACGCCCTGGTCGACTTACCTTAAAAAAAGTCGAAATATTACGGTATCACTTGTACAGAGGCTGGAAGGTCCCCAGGGCCCACCTAGATGGTACGGAAAGCAGAAAATCTCTTCCTCCCACCGGGGTTCGAACCCCGTAACTTCCAGCCAAAAGAGTCGCTCTACAGAGCACATTATCCCAGTCTTAAAAATAATATTGAATAACGTTGATGGCTTTTTTCTCAGCCGCTTTTATAAAGCAATTTTCTAAGTTCGTAAATATTTCCATGGTAGCCAAAAGACGCATCTATTTCAGCAAACACAAAACGTTATGTTCACCTGTTTACAGACTGCAGAACACGGTTTATTAGCAGGCCTTTCTTTTCTTAAGGGAGAAGCTGAGTCTGCGATTCCAATATTTGATATTCTGACTGCTGTTTTTGATAAGCATTCAACTCTTTCGGAAGTTACACCATTTAGTTTGACAAAGCACACGATATAATTACATTCTCATTGTCTCTGTTTGTATACGTCTTTCTCTGTTTCAACTTCCGTACCACGTGATCGATTTTAAAAAAAAACTGTACGAAGGGAGCCATCTTACAATCGGTAATACAACATGGAGGATGTGCAGAACATGTGGCCGCTGGAGTGACACTAGCACCACAACGACTACATATCCTGAAGTAGTCTATGGCAATACATTCACCAAAAGCGTGAATCCATTTCATTAAACATCTGAAACACAAAGTAAATTCTGACCACTGCATTTTGTGAATTTACGCCTGACTTCTCCAGAAGTATTCTCTTTAGCCTTTCTGTTACCTATACTCGTATGTCAGACTCTCCATTCAATAATTGCCGGCCACGCAACATGAGTTCTGACCCAAAGCTCCGGGTCACTCATTGGTTTATTTACCAGCATATTTTCTACGCGTATGTTATCTATAACTATACAGCTCTGCTTCTTATGCGTTAACTTCTTAAGAAACGGATTTCTTAACGTATGCGTCATTCCTTCAGAATATGGCTCTGTGTTTTTTATTTCCGGTTTTCGTGTAGGGTTTCATGTTTCTCAAATAAACCGCGATTATTTGTTGTACATAACTACTTGACTGGTCTTTGTAATGTAGACGGAGATTAAAACAAGTACGAAAATATACTTTAATAATTGCTTACCTTCATTTCGTGCTTCAAATATTTAACTTATCGAACCACATATCTGACGATTTAGGTTCGCTTCTGTACTATGAAAACACGGGAAAAGATTTCGCTGTTGATAACAGGCGTGCTAATTCCCTCATCCAAAATCACAGAAGCCGTCCATTCACCGAGATTTTCTCACTAAAATTTGTATGCCTCTTCAGTCTTACTCTTCGCCCGTCCATCCTACTAATTTCACCCATTTTACTAGACAGTAATAAGAGAAAAATTATATATATATAGACCTGCAAGTTTTGGAGCACCCTATATATTATATCCAGCTTCCTATCACCCTCCTTCTCAAGTTCAAATATTAATGCCCCAATTCTCTAACAAGTAGTCTAAAGTTTCTCAATCTATCACGTTACATAAATATTTTCGCTTTATTTCGCCACGCTCTGATAATTGTGGAAAATAAGTTCGGATTTTTTTCGAACATTTTATAAATCTGTAAAAATCTTCAATTTAGGCTTTCGCGATGATTTGAAAAAAATTACTGCCATTTATAAATGATGTCATCTTTGATAAAAGGACTGTTTGCTACAAGTTGGCCAAATGTGAAAATTGAAGCAAAATTTGTGAAACCCCACAAAAGTATCCCACAGGAAAAGTTAACGCCCACCAGTAGGAATACAATTTATAGAAATAATTGCACCTTCTGAAGGGGGGCCATTGATGGGAATGTTGCAAAAAACAAAGGCTTACTACAGATGTAACTACAGTGCTTGTTGAATCATTTTGCATACCCTACAGACGGCATGATTGGAGCCATTGTGAAGCAAACCTCTATGCCGAATAGCACTACTTTCCTTGCAAGACAGGAAATGTTAAATCGATATTGTGCTGTTCCTATGCTGAATAAGAAGAAAGAATCCAAATAAAACTAGTACACAGCACAAACATGCAAAAGACAAACAAATTTAAGAAAGAGGTGGGTCAAAAGCGAAGATAAAGGAAGAGAAAAACGAGTTTTTTCCCCTTCTAGCCATACTTCTGAACGACTTGAAAGGAGGTATGTCTGTCTTACGCAGATGGGACCGGTTTGTGTCTGAGTAGACAGTTTACTGGAAAACGAATTCTTGTACGCGAATATGAAACCCTGCATTGAGGTGTTTACATATATATATATATATATATATGTTTGTGTGTGTGTGTGTGTGTGTGTGTGTGTCTACAATTCTTATACCAAGTACACTGCAAATTCAAATAACAGGAATTTTAAGAAAATAAACAAAATAACATGGAAAAAAGTCATATTTCTTGCGATTGTGCAAGAGACGCTGCGTGTTGGAAAGAGGGACTACAAAAAGTGTTCTCGAAAATAAGCTAAAGAGGCTCAACCCCCAAGGCCCTTCATAAATGCTATGTAAAGTCACGTGTACTGAACTTGAGAAAGAAAATATGGAGAAAGAATGACACAAGATTTTTACATTGAGAAGGAAGGGAAAGGGTGGAGAGGGGTAGAGCTTTGTGGTATTAAATTAGCATTTCTGTGTGCAGAAACCGGATGAATACCTAATGTTCTCCTTTCGTCTCTTTCTTTTGCTTTCCAGTACAAGCCTTATTTCTTGAACCCAAACCACTCATAAGCAAAGGTTTGCCCTCGTCATGTGAATCAACAAAAGAAGAAGAAATTCAGAATCTAGTAGGAGAAGATTTTAGACGTGTACAGCCAATTCTGTACCTTACCCGCCTATGTGCATGCATGTACCGTTGTGCATAAATACAGGGGTGCTGATAAGTCCTTAGCCCGACCAGGAAGGAAACAAGATAATGTTTCTGTCAGAATGGCGTGAATTTCCTTCGGCGCCTTGCCTTGCAGGAAAGAAAAAAAAACTTGATGACAGCTTGCGTCTCGATGTTGTTGAAATCGCGCGCGTCCCTGACATGCTTCCGAGCTTGTTCCCTTGCTGGTCGGGCTAACGACTTATCAGCACCCCGGTACTATTACACATGGTTTAACCTCTGTTTTTATGTTTACTCATTGTAATATACACATAACCTGACATCCGCGTTCCTGCATCCTATCATGTACATTTTCGTCAGTCTGCGATCATCTACATTTATTGTAGTATACACACATATGGGCCGATCATAGAGGCCGTGCGGTCTAAAGCGTGGGTCTGCGGGCACTCGTTTGATGAGACTGCGGGTTCGAATCCCGCCGGGGGAATGGATGTCTGTCTCTTGTGAGCGTTGTATGTTGTCCGGGAGAGGTTTGCGTCGCGTTCATCACTCTTCCAGTGGAGTCCTGCCGATTGTGGTGTGCCCGAGTGTGATCGTGAAACCTCGATAATGAGGCCGTGGCCCACTAGGGGCTGTCGCGTCATGGAAAAAAAATCCTACGCAGAGCATATCATTAGTATCCAAAAGAATGACTTCCTGTTTGTCTCGGCAGCTGACTGACAAACTACAGTCTGTTGACCGAGACAGAAAAGCCATCACAGGCAAGTTGCAGTGTGCTGAACGAATGAACAGAGTTGTCAGGGGCAATCTGCAATCTGCTGACCAAATGAGATGAACTGTCAGGAGCAAGCTGCAGTCTGTAAACCGAACAAAGAAAGTTGTCAGAGGTCAGCTGCAGTGTGCTGACTGAATGAGGAGAGTTTTTAGTCATTTGAGAAGTCTAATCTGCTGACTGATTTAAGGCAGCTCTCACGTACTGGAGAACCTAAAGTACTGACGATCGGTTTTCCATTGTCGGCAAAGAGAGGATTTGTATATGTGAAATATTTCCTCCACACATCTGTGTATGGAAAGCTTACCGGTGGCTCATTGTAGAAATAAAGCGACCAACGCTTGAAGATAAAAGTCTATTTCCTACTAGTGCGGAGGTTCAACACGTGTGGTGCTTAAGAACACAAGTACTTATGGCTGACATGCCATCCACTCCAAAAATTTGGGCTCTAGTATTTTTTAAAGCAAGAAGTACGGTTTGCTATGCACATCTCTGACAAAGTGTGTGAAATAATTTCGCTGTTTTAAGCGTCAGTATTTCTAGGTTGCGAGCTGGTCGGCTGAGGGATCTTGTTTTGATTTCCATTAGAAGTAACTGTTTTTCGTCAAAAGAGTCTAAGGCCGACCGTGGGTAACACACATGCTCCTTCTCACACAAGGTAACCGGGCCTTTCCGGCTGGGTAAAGTGATCAGACCGTATGACTAGCCAGTTATCTCTATCTAGAGCCGATGATAGGAAAAGGAGCACTACCTCCATTGCCCCTTAGGTCTCCACGGCATGCGCTGGGACGACTTTATCTAATCAGACAGAATGCAGTTCGTATAAATTTTTCAATATAACTCCAATTCTCACTTCGTTTCCTCCAAATCGTATTTAAAATTCTTAATCTTCGATGTAAGAATGCGCTACTAGTAGCGAAATCGTGTGCCTCAGAGAAGGTGTGGGATAAGTTTAAAATGCTTGGAAGTTAAGACTGCTGAGATACACGCAAGACCGAATACGCAACGCAGAGAGTTGTATCCTGAATTAAAACATAGAGCGCGAGTGTACAAATTGGATTGTATGCACTCAGGGCAGGTACAAAGAGATTCTGTGAGAAAGATAAAGCAGCCTACATTCTGGTTTCATACGAATAGGATTTTGTTTTATTAGCTGGTTAAGTACCATGTTTTCAAGAAACACTACATGTTTAAGTTGCTTAATTCTAGTTAAACAACTGCTCAATATATTTGGGAACAGCTGTAACAAATCAAGGTAAATATTATGAAGAAGTTAAGATCAGGCTGAAGCCAGGGAATAATTCAGTGACAATCGTTTGTCCTCCAGTACCTTACCCAAAAATATAAAGATTAAGATGTACAGAACTGTAACTTTACCCTTTTTTTTATGGATGTGAAACTTGGCCTTTCTCACACTGAGAACATAGACTGAGGGTGTTCGAGAATAGGGTGCTGAGGAGAATATTTGGTTCTAAGTGGGACGAGGTAACAGGGGGTGGAGGAGACTATATAAGGTGGTGTTTTGTGATAAGTACTCTTCATCAATTATTATTCGGGTGATCAAATAAAGAAGAATAGAATGGGTGAGGTATGTAGTATGTGTGGAGAGAGGACAGGTACAAACAGTGCTTTGGTGGGAAGAGATAAGGGAAAGACACCAATTGGAACAACTAGGCGTAGATGGAATAATAATACTAAACTGGATCTTCAAGCAGTGTGACGGGGAACGGGGGGAGGGGGGGGGCGGGCATGAACTGGATTGATCTGGTTGAGTATAGAGACAGGTGGCGGTCTCTTGTAAATACGGTAAGGAACCTTCGGGCTCCATAATATACGGGGAATATTCTGACTAGCTGATTACCTGTTAGCTTCCCAGGAAGGACTTGACGAATGGAGTTAGTTCGTCATTGTTTGTTTATTAGTTTAATTAGTTAGGTAATAATGGTCCTGATAAAAAGTCACTGGTTATGGAAACCGTGGAACAGATGTGGACGACGGTGGAAAAATCTGTAGGACTCTGCCGCAAAACAACCCTTACCATCCCAGACCTCACATAATGTTACCGTGTTTTGAACCCGGGACTGCTAGTTTGCAGACCCAGCCTCTTGCTAAAATATCAAGCAATTTACATGGACGATCCCTCTCCCTACCTTCTCCTAAAATCGAAATCCTCTTTTCACTGTTACCGTTCTTATATTCTACATTATTTTTATTATGCCACTACAAAATTTAGTATGTTATAACGAATTTATACACTTAAAAACATCAGACTCGATAGTTCAGTCGCATTAATAAAAGCCAGAGAACCCTTTCTCTGAAATTACATTGCGCGGTTATTATACTGTATTTTTTTAAGGACATGCTCACGTTACTGACAGTTTGTCAGAGTTGGTAAATTATTACAAATTATCTCCCTGAATTGGACTGCCTGTATTGACTACACTCACACTCCGATTTCCAGTAGACAGGAAACGATATATGCCTACGTATGATGTACACAGAATGTGTTACAACTAAAACAAAAAGACAGGTTATAACAACATTTAAATATGGGATACAAAGAAGTATTTTCTTTTCTTTACAACATGCAACAAAACGACACACTAAATCCTTGACAATCGAAGTGGTCGTATGTAATTACGATTGCGTGTGTATATATATTTATTTATATTTATTTATTCATTCATTCGTTTATTTATTGACTACGTGTTATAAAGTTAGGGAAAATTTTGAATTCTTGCAACAGTAAGATAAAACTAGGCTACAAACTAGGGTCAAATATCATACTCAAGACATAACATAAAGCTCTATGGGAAAGCAGATGCAGTACATACAATTATCTCTCATCTGAGGCGTGCAAATATATCGAAAGATATACAATAAGAATTCTTAGAAGAGAGACAAGTGCAGTGTAACACTCCAATCAAGATTTGTACTACTGAGCTCAGCCGGATGTTGCTAGGCGAGGCACAACGTTCGGCCTACTGGTATACGATGATATCAGGATAGCCTTTATACAAGTTTACATTCTCTGTAGTTGAGGTGCAACAACAAGTAACCGTTTCTCAGCATTCCAAAAAGAGAAGGATCGTGTTTCAAGAATATTTCAATGTCTTCTTGAAACATATTGTGTAAATTTTAAAGCAGAGTTTTGTGTTCCCTTCGTCCGTATAAAGCCTCCGTCAAAAATCAGCCCTCCCTTACCACATTTGTCAGTCGCTGTCAGAGACCTCTGAGCACTGCGTCACTTGGGTATCCGCAGACAGTTCACAGTAACCAAATAAAAGGTAAATCAGTCCCATTACAGGCCCGAGGTGCCCAGAGGATTCCAGGAAGTTAAGGTTCCCAGATTACGTGACAATGGACCAGGATGGTGTTACGGTTGTCAGCCTTAGCACCGGACGCTTTTACCCCCAGGAAATACTCCTGGTACTCATATGTTAGAGGCTGATTCAACACCAGGGCCATAGTGCGATCGGAAGGATTATGTCAATGAAAAATTCCAATGACACCATCTGGAACCGAAGCAGCGACCTTCCGATTTGTAGCACAGCACCTTAACCACTGTGCTACCGCGGTCCTCCTCACAGTAACTAACTCTTCGAAATTCGAAATAAATACTTTAATCATTCAAACTGTACTCTTGTGGGGTTTGTCACCGAGTAGTTTTGTAGGTTGATACTGAAGTTTCGGAGAAATGTTTGCTTTCATTTTCAGAGCAGAATAATTTTATCCAAGTTAGTACATAAGTGAGCAGAGTGAGTAAGTTCGGTCATATAGAAGAGTAGCAAGGAATGTGGCCAATCATAACTCTCTAAAGTGAAGCGGTATGCATACCCGGTAATCCTAACCCACAGTATCTTGGCACACAGGTTTTGGATAGGACGTGGTTTGGTCACGTAGCGTCATGACAGGGTTTGTCAGAGGGACGCCGGTCTTTGAGCACGTTTAATCAGTGAACGGAAATGTGCTTGGGTCCAGTAACAGATAAAACAAAGCAATTTTTAACAGACTAACATGGTGTCTTAACATCAACTGCACAATATTACTGATAATCAAATAAAGATAGCCCCCGTGTGTTATTGGTTAAATGCAGCATATCACGGCTGTTTGCAACTAGTGTAAGTTCGGGACGTTGAATGTTTTGGTCCCTTACAAGCACAGAATTAACCGACTAGATGTAGTGGGGTCTTTTTGAGAATCCAGTAATTCTGCAAACAGAAAAGCAATACACTTAATTTTACGGAACTCAGTGGTTCATTACCGTCTTCACAACAGGCGACGATTTTTCCGGAATCTGAAACGCTTGAATCCTATTCACTTTCCTGATGCCAAAATTGTAACACAAATGTTAATATTATCTTCCTCTCTAAGTTTTGGTCCCCACAGCGTTCCCTACCTTCGGGCTCTCCTGCTCCAAATTCCACATGCCTATGCAGAGGATTTTGCTACTAGCTGGGCAAGAAGTGCACCTTAGAGCCCTTCCCATATAAGTGACTTTAAAACGTAACAAACCCTACCTGATTCCTCAACCATCTATTACAAGCATGAGGATTCATTAGCTCCTTTAGCTCCTTCGAGGAACCAGAGAAGACGGTAGAATAATACTAAGATAAATACGCAAGAAATAGGATCTATGTTGTGAACAGGATTCATCTGGCCCAAAAGAGGAACAATATGCGGTTAATTAATTGTACGGTAACGAAAAATCAGGTTCCATAAAATACCTAGTATTTCCAGAGTAGTTAAGAATTATTACCGTTTAAATAATGTCTGCTTCCCATTGAGTTTGTCGTTTACGCAGTCAGCAATGAAATCCCGATTTCCCGGTCCTACAGCCCCTAGCGCAGTCACTAACTTTCAGTTATTCCAACACTCCTTGTGGTGGAAAGTAAACTTTTCTCCTAACAAGTCATGAAGACTGAAGGGGAATGGAATGTTGGGCTTCCATCCTTACTTTGACATCAGCACAACTAGGACGGCAGAGTTTTCAGCTCTACGCACCGGCCACAATTTACCCCCAAGGAAATTCCTTGGTACTAATTTCTGTCAGAGGCCGAGTGGACCCCAGGGCTACTGAAAGAGGGAAGAAATAATAGGTCACTTGAAATTTTTCAAGTACCCTAAGGGGAATCGAAACCAGAACCTCCCGTCTTGTGGTGAAGTGCTTCAAACAACCGCGCACCGCCAGCCTCTTGTTACGTGATACTGGGTCTAAAAGATGTGTTAACAATGGGTCATAAATATTCGTGATATATAAAACAATATGCCTACAACCCAAAATCCACGTTTACCTTTGAGTCTGCTGGCCATTAACTAATGAAATATTACAGCTAGAAATCTGGAAATTTAAGGGCATAGACTGTAGAGATACCTGAGGCTCACTGTCCGACGTTCCTATTACGTTAAAACCTTCGACGATCAAAATTGCCGACTTTTTATCTGATACGTTTAAAGTAGCGAAAAATCGTGGGCTTCGGATAAGTGGCAGAAATTATACACAGAAAAGAATCAGGCCAAAACACGGATATATTTCGGTGGCGGCCCCCACCACCATCATCAGGGAAGACAATTTCACGGACAAAAAACACTGCTATTTAAAGGCTGTCTATCTTGTCATGCACACACAGATTTATATCGCGGCTCCTTCTACACACAGCTTGTTTATGTCACACTTCCCACGTATGTACTGAACAGCTATATGTGCATAGTAAAGGGTAAAGCAATCCCATTACAGGCCTGGAGAGGCCCTGAGGGTTCCAGGAGGTTGAGGCTCCCATATTTCAAGACAATCTGCACACGAAGGTGGTAAGGTTGTCAGCCCTACGCACCGGCTGCTTTTACCCCCAGGAAATATTCCTGGTACTCATTTCTGTTAGAGGCTGAGTCAACCCCACGGCCATAGTGTGGCCGGAAGGAATATGTCAATGAAAATTTCAATGACACCATCGGGAATCGAACCCGCGACCTTCCGGCTTGTAGCGCAGTGCCTCAACCAACTGCCCCACCGCGTATCCCATATGTGCATAGTGCTGGATGAATTTGTGGATAATAAAACTCAGAATATATAATACTAAGAGCTTTTCAAATGCAACAATTGTTAGGCCAAAGCGCCTCACTATCACGTTTATAATTAAATTGCCCGTCTTTTAAGATCAGAATAGCCTCATTATACGTACGTCAGAGTATTAGTGCTGTTCGCGTAAAATTAATGCAGACAGAAGATGGCGAAGAATGTTTTGTGTGCACTCATCTGTCGGTCGCATTGTGTTTCTACATCGCCCTCCGTATTTCCCACCGCCCGGATTTTCTTCCTACCATACATCACCAACTGACTCCTTCGACCTGCTCAATTTGTCGCGGGTGAAATGGAATGAAATCGAACTCCGCTCTTGTGTTGTAAGGCAACCTAAAGCCAGCCAGCATGACAATATACGAGGGACATCTGAGAATTCAGAGGGAGAAAAGAAATAAATAACGAAGGAATGACGGCCTTCGCTCCGTCTCCCGTCGCGCGGAGCGAGGGTCAGATGGCGGCTCTCCCAGCGGGGTGTTGTCGAGGAGAGCGACTGACGCATCTTCTCAGTCAGAAGTGTTGCGAGATTGATGTTCCCTTCTGTACAGAACTAGAACTGAACCACCACTTTGTAGACCGCACACCATCTGTGTCCACTCCACGTTCACTGAATTCGGTTCTATTCTGTTGAATTTCACACCGAACCCCAAATGTCTATCAAAGCAACAGAGTTGCTACCTCAAACAGTAAGTACGCCAATTGGTTTTTAAAACAATCCTCTCCCAGTACGAATGTAATGTCGGATCATACAAGAAAAACTCTCAAACTGAAGACCGAGAATGTGAGAATGTCTGCTTAGGGTTATTACATGGCACCCCAGGGCGGTGATAGATATGTATGAAATAACAGTATTATGATAAACAGCAAGACACAAATGACGACAATGGAGAGGAATTCTACTTCACTGCCACTTCCCCCAACTATGAAACTCGCATGAAATCACCCAGGATTGAAGGTGAGGATGTGGGATAAGAAATCAGGGTCTTTTAGTCTGCGATGTGGTACGGACCCATATTTTGATAAATCAATACATAATTGATAAAACAACAAGCATACTACAACAACAAATAAGAAATGACAAAGGTCGGAAGTAAAGTAGGAAAAGTAAAGAAAGGGAGAGAGATTGGGAGAGAAAGAACAAACCGAGAAGCACACGAGAAGAGTAATAACCGAGTTTAGATTTACGTCCCTGCACCTCAACATCCACTTCAGTATTACTCAAACAAGAACTTCCAGTCTTACGAGCGGCCTTGTCTGTAACGTCTAAAACAAGTAAGAATGTAGTAAGGTTTTCATTTAGAAAGCATGAATACAAAGCGTTATACAAAGCAACTTGCAAATTTTGCCTCCATATAAAAGAATGGGGACAGTCAGTGCATTATATACTTTTATTATTGTAATGTACTGGCTCTCCTCTTCTTTGATATGGAGGCGAAAATTTGACCCTTATAAAATAAGGATAGAAAAAAAAGATTGACTTCAATCGAGATTAAAATTTTCAGATGATCAGCCGCGGAAACCCGTTTTGACCACACAAGAAATGAAGAAATTTTGGAAAAGTAGAAATTAGAACCAGATGACGAGAAACTAAGAAGATACAAATCGTATTGGCTACCACATGTAACAAGAATGAACAATAACAGGATCCTAAAAATAATGCTAAATTATACGCCGAATGGACGAAGACGACTTGGAAGAACTTTGACGAGACTATTAGACAAGACCGCAAGAGGTCTAGCAAGGCCTAACTCGTGACGGATGATGATGATGATGACGATGACTTCTTGTGTATAATGGTAATCCCTGAAGACGGCTTTTTATCAGTAGCTAAAACATGTAACAGTAATAATCTAATATACGTTAATAAGTGATAATAGTTGCTAATAAACATTTTGCATGTTTATTGCAAGGAAAACACGTAATATTAATTATGAAAACTTGCTTTAGATCACTGCGTATAAATTTTAAATACGTGTTAATTTCGCACATTTCACATACATTATATTATTTTTTGCAGACACAAAATAATAATAATAATAATACTCCGTATTTAGAATTCGTTTTAAAAGTTTAAAACTTCAGTTCGTACTGCTGCCCAGAAAACTATATGTCTCCATTACAAGGACTAGAAGGTTAATTGCATTTAGAGAAACAGATTTGGACAAAATGCGAGTTTTAATGAGAAATTGTTCTTGTAGCATGCCATGAAGGCACATAGGTGGAATACAGGCCTAGTTCTACTCTTTCTTCAACCTTGGCGCTAGATGATGTTTGGTGGTAAAGGCCACGCCCCGGTCGTTTTACGTCCGGGAAAGAGCCCTCTGTAGCCACTGAACAAAAGACTGAGTGGGCTTCAAGGCAGGTCTGTACTGGTGCAGAAAATCTCGCCCCAACATTGATTCAAACCTCGGAACGTCCACCCCGTAGCGAGTAGCAATACTGACTGCGATATCCCGGGCGCTCTTTGATAAGGTACCATACACTATATTTTGTAATTAGTGGGTTTAAAACTACTGTAAAGGAAGATTAGTCTACATTTCTGTTCGCATGATCAAACTGTCTTGGAAACAGTTGCTTTAAATTCCTCCCGAAATGAGAGAGGTTGTATCCTGACGTCTCCACTTGAACAAGAAACGTTCATTGAGAACCTTCTCGTTTCCCTGTCACTATCAGGAATCTGCACCCATTCTTGCGTCTGCTTGCTAAGATCATATAAGACGATCTCCATCGTTCTACTTTCTGGACCAAATGTCCTTTTCGTTCTTCGCTCCTTGTATACACCTTTCTTCGTATTCCTTAATGGATGATTGTTGTTGCATTCAGCAGCTGCTCTATAATGACTACAGTCTTACGTCACTACATTCCAACCGCTTTCTTTTAAGGAATGTGCTGAAAATCTCTGAAAGGACAATTCTGTTGTCCTTGAAACCCGGACGCAACAATTTTGTTGCACATCTACTATAATAATTTTAATTTACTAGGCAATCTCCTGCAGCTTTGATTCCGTGTAAATGTGTTCTATACTACAGGGCGCTGCAGGAGATTTTATTTGGCTCAGACCAGATCTTGCTAATATGGCTACGTGTGAGAATTTAATAATTTCTGCATAATGGCCCCAAGTCTTTACAAAACGGAAGAATTCCTTGTTTTAAGTAAACTGGGTATATTCCTTACCCGGTTTTATTTAACCCTCTCTACTTCATGGTGACCCCACACATGCTACCGATCTTCAATAAAAAACCCAGTACTTTCTCCACATGTATTATTTGTGTATGTTATGTGTATCTCTATATACAAGAATTATTTTCCTAAAAAACAACGATTGGTTTTTAAAATGCAGGCGAACTGTGTTCTCTGTTGGGCATGAACTGAACTGTTAATGTATAGTTTAGATACTTTGATTCAATAACCTCTTATTGCCAACCAATGCACAGCCTGTCTCAATCCAGATCGAAGGTCCTTGCAGAGAGCAGACTTCATTACAGGATATAAGTACACTAATGTGAAACTGTATTTCGTATTGGCTGACTCTAGACCTCAAGCGTGAATTAAAAAGACAGAAATACAATGGCTAAACCGTATTTCATGTCACACACATTACGTACAATTGTCTTCTACACCTTAATTCTGTTTCCAACTACAGCACAAAGCTTCGTTTGTGCGCGTCTACGTGTTTCGGCCATCTATTTTAGCCATCACAATACTTGTAATACATAACTTGTATTTTAACCTGAATAATTTTAGTTATGCTGTACATCAATTGACTGTTGTATGATACTGGTGTGTGTATATTTGTCATTTACTAACACGTGATACGCTGCTTGTATCTTTATATCATATCTCCCTGACTGATGGCCAAAATAGGTGGCCGGAACATGTAACAGCGCTGAAACCAAGATTTGTGTAGTAGTTGGAAATAACACTAGTGTGTGAATGGTTGAAATACTTTTTTTTCATCTCCCTCTTTTTCCTAACAAATTCAATACCTGTCTTTCCCCTTTCTTTACCCCTTATCGAAGCTGCTGGTGTTTCGTGAAAAGCACCAACAATCTTGTTGTCAGATGGGCTTCCCTGCAGTGTGACGGGGATATTGTGAGCTCGCTAGAATCTCACCACCTCACACGATGAAATCGACATAATATTCGTGAGTTCATCCACGGCGTTTCCAGCCAAGATGTCTACAGATAAGCCTTCCACTTATCACTTCCTATACATTTTAGCCCTGGAGGTTTACTATAAAATCGCCGACGTTGTAATGCCGACCTAAGGGTAAGTAACTATTGACTGCTCGTAACAACAAAACAGTAATCTGGCTAAATACAAAGTCAACAAAGCTGCAACGCCAAATGAAATATGTGATTTGTGGGTTTTGGGATTTTTACGCAAACTAGAATGGCAGTTCCGTACCGCAGCTTCGGGACAAACTGTCACTCAGAGAACAATGGTTGTTGGACTGCTCGATTCTTGAAGGTGGGGCCGAGAGTTTCTCCCGAACGTCGGTAAGGAAAGACAATTCTACGTTCCATGGAAATCTCAAAAGAGCGCAGACATCATGTACACCGTAGCGGAAGGCTGATATCACACAAGAAGTATGTGAGTAGGTAACACGTAAGTGATCACTGAGACACCCGCCATCTGGTGTAATTATCACCAACTAACCAATCACTCATGAAGTCACAAACCGATCACTCTGTTCCCCCTGATACCTTACATAAGAAGATATAAGGACAACAAAGTGCTTTGAAATAAAAGCACACTCCATAAGAGAAAATTAAACAATTAATTCAAGTTTTCTTTGCCATAAGCAAAAAAAATTATGTATACCCTTTCCACCTTATTATTATTTTCTGAAGTAAAACTCGTGAAGTGCAGAAGAGGATAAGCTGTTCGTGGAGTGTTGACAAGAGGAGATCCTCCAGATTTGGGAGTACTGAGAAGGTAACAAAGCCTTGCAATAAAAAAAAAGTTTGTTCTAGGATGCGACCCAAATCTTCTTATCTGATAGTCGGGGCATTTACGGCGAACATGGAAAATGATAAACCTTTATAATATTTCACTCGTAACGACTGAAGAAAAAACTGACTTGGAAGATCTACGCGCAAATGCGATAATATCAAAGTGCATACATAGTAAGGAAGTGAATTACACTGATTGCATCGGATTCAGGAAACTATGAACAAGGTTAAGGAACAGAATTTTGAAACAACAGCAATGAATATTCAAATTCCATAAATTCTTAACCTCTTTGCCGACTTTTTACTAAGAGTTTTTCAAAGAAGCCCCTCACACTGGAGCTGGTACGTTTTGCACAAGTAACGATTCATGTCATTTCAGTAGAATATTTTCGTTTCCTCACTCCATTAATTACTTCTGTAACTAAATTTCCAGAACGTTCATCTGCCAAAAAATGGCGACGGCTTTCTCCGTACCAACACCCCGTCTCGTTCATATTTCACTCTAGAAACGTTCGTAATGATAAGTGACTTTCCTTCAGCATATAGATAGAAAGTAAGAGCCGCGAAAAGGAATATTGCAAAGTAGGAGCGAGTTCAAACATCTCTGCGCAAGTCCAGTACCACGCGTTCTGCAACTTCATCTTCAAAGCTCGTTAAGTTACCAAGTGCCTAGGCAATATTTCGTACTGTGCTTCATACATCTTGGCGCTACATATACTAATTAAACTCCTGTGGGCAGTGAGTGGTTATTACCTTATATGAAGCGATTATGATTACCACTTGAATCAATCTTCATGAACCTGTTATTTTACGATGTTCATTTCTTCGTCCAGGGACTGTTTAATTTTCAAAACAACAGCTTATTATTGTTTACGTTACAAAACTAAATACAACAGAACTCTTTTCACCGTTACACAACAGCTAGTTTTTTATTCATCTTCAAGGATTCGAGAAAAAATTTCATCTTTTATAGTTTTCTTGTATTTAGGCAAAGAAATCGAATCTCCTTAGCAGCCGACAATTCGAAGACTGTATAAGTCAGATTCTTGCAATAAGACGACATATTCGCATTTTTACTCAAAAATCGACATAATTTGTTCAAAAATCTTAAGTCTATAATGGATTTATTTCTAACGTTCGAACATCTTTTTTTAATCCATTAAGTACCAGCCATGAGATAAACACAGAGGCACATCACTCTGGTACAACCATATTAATGTAATAACGCAAGCCTCCGCTGTTTTACACAGTAGTTGTGACCTCCGGCTCAAAATCGAACCATAATAAGGTCAGTTGTTAAAAGCATTCATAGGATTACGATAAAATCATTACAGTATTTTAACTTTATAAAGCCTAAGACTTACTCTACTTAATCAATGCACCACCAGCTTTAACATTCAGAAATTCTGCATTCTGCCCACAGTGGCTTTATGTATTTTGTGTGGCTCTCATAACGAACAGCGATGATTTCTCTACACAGCATTCACTCATCGGTTTTTATAACCGAGGTATGAACTGGGCCTTCAAATCACACAGGTCAAGCTTCGTCCTTAAATGGATGATTGTGTTTGGATATAGAATCCTTACCATCAGTTTTACTGCTGAACAGATGTGAATATTATCCTCAAATTTGCTTCAATATAATACATTAGATATAATTCTGATTGCTATTGCGGTTTCAGTTCCTTGACGAATTAACGTATTTTGTAAGAATGTGTAAAACGTCCTTCACGTCATGAAGTAAAGCGACCTATTTTATTGGCTGACCTGATCCACATGGAGTTATATATATATATATAATTATTAAGGATAACCACACAAGGGATAACTGCAGCGTAATAAATAATTCTGAAGACGGAAATCTAAAATCTCAGAGTAACTCTGCAGTTGAGATTGTTATTCGGGAAATGAAATATGTCCTATTTTGGCCATTCGACACGCTCCTCTTTACAACCGATTCAATGTAAAACAAACAAATTTTGCGTTTGTACTATTCATACGTTTTAAGTATCTGTAATCAAGCAATGCCAGTACTTTATTTCCTCCCATAGCAGTCTGAAACGTTTTGGTGGGGGAAAATAAAAGCCGTTACTTTTACTTCCATATTCCAAAGAGGTTATATTGTACTTAAATTAGCTGAAGGTGAGGTTTAAATTCACAGAACAAATAATCGACTATAACCAAACCATTTTAGCAGTCCCTCACAAGTGGGGATTAGTAAGCCTGCCCTATCTATAAATGATAAATATATCTATCTCTCAACAAGTCAACAGAAATACTAAAAGTCAGTATCGGAATTTTTAATTGTGTGTGTACTTGAGACATAAAAAAAATACAATAAAATAAATGCACATTACATAAAGCGAATATAATCGCAAAGCTACAGCGTATCACTAATAAAGGGTGTTTTGTTTCCTGCTTGACCGAAAAGCGCCGGCTCCACGCAATGCTCCGTTACAACTGCGAGTCGTAGCTTCCTCTCGTGGAGGTTCAACATTCGATGGCGGGAGATAGACAAAGGATCGCAGTGCTGATAACATTTAGAAAGTCTCATAAAAACTCACTAGAGCGTCGGGCCGGCGCTTAGGGGTCCAATAGGGAAAAACCACTCTGTATAAAGGATATAATTCCATGTCTGAAAATGAGCACAACATGCTTGAATTACTTTGGTGGCGTGGAGCTAAGGTCACGGTGCAACACGACAGGAAATGGTGCCCAGTTCCGACATCGACCCCGATGATCCGTAATATATTAAAATAAGAACAACGACAAGTGGACATAAAAATTTGTCACGCACTGAAAGAAATGGACGTTAAAGAGGACACTATGTCGGACTTAGCCCACGTTCGTAATTCGTACTGTAGCTCAGTGCGCGGTTTAGCCTGACAGCTTCAAAATTCAAAACAAAAAATGGAATCATTCTTCTACAACGTGATGCTCTAGAGCACAGTAAAAACTTTCCAGGGATTCGGAGGAATTTACTACACCCGGCTTCAGGGTATTCTATTCTAAAGACGAATTTACGACATTTATCCGAAATATCTCTAACGGTCTGCAGGCTACACTACTTTACGACCCAGAAAAAATTCTGCTTATTAAGTGGCTTGTGATCTTCACATCTCTCCATACGATTATCATCATTTTAACACTATTAACGTTCTACGTCATTTCTATAATAAACATCAACACACAAAACCCTTCTATCGCCTGACTACCGCATTGATATTTCTCTATATACAAATCTAATTTAAGTTCTTTACTGGAATATCAGTGCGTTCATTACTTTGCTGTTGGAAGTAGACATTACAAAGACGCGTCATTTGTGGTATATAATTCAAGACAACGTTGGCCGCATGGCATATGTCATTAGATGCGGAATATTCGTCACTATGGCACACCAATAACTACTCAATATAACAATATAATTGGTAGCAAATTGACCTATTAGTGAACCCTACAAACTGCGCGACTTTGTGTGTACACAGAGTACATTAATGCTGAATCACTGAATCATTTATTACTTGACACAAAATGGGTTCATAACAAAGAAGACTTGTTAATCTACCAGTACACAGTTGTTAGAAATGTTACGAAATTGCCCACTTCCATTCTATGTGATTTCCATTTACGTTTGTTCCTGGTGATTACTGTCTTGCTGTGGCGCTGCAACCCAACTCGGGCCTAGGTCACATCATCGTTGGCGTTTCTAGATTACACAGACACACAACGCCGGTTGGACTCCTTTATAAAGAGTGATCAGAAGGTCTCAGAGGCCGTTACCTACACAACAAACACAAGAGAAGAACATCTATGCCCTCAGCTGGATTCGAACCCGCGACTCCAGCAATCGAGCCGCCGCAGACCTAAATCTTAGACCACACGGCCACCGAGATCGGTGATGATTCCTGTTACCAAGGCAAAGTTTTGGAGACAGAAGTCACTTGCAATGTGAAGAATGTCGCACTTTGCCGAACAGCAACAGTGAAGATATTGTAAGATAGATAGGTAGAAAAACTTCACAGAGAAAAGTTTCGCGTGAAGCAATTCTGACTAGCTGAAATTTCGCTTGTCTTAGTTATGTTATAATGTAAGCTATATATATAATGAGGAGCTTAATGATCTGTACACCTTACCCAAAATTTTTCGTGTGATAAAATCGAGACGAATGAGATTGGCGGGGCATATAGTGTGTATGGGTGAGAGGAGAGGCGTATACAGGGTTTTGGTGGGGAAACCTGAAGGAAAGAGACAACTTGGAAAACCCAGACGTAGATGGGACGACAATATTAAGATGGATCTTCAGGAAGTTGGATGTGGTGGCATGGACTGAATCGAGTTGCTCAGGATGGGGACAGGTGGCGGGCACTTGTGAATGCGGTAATGAACTTACGGAATACATAAAATGCGGAGAGTTTCTTGGCTAGCTGAGAGCCGATTGGCTTCTCAAGAAGGACTCTGCTCTATGGAGTAAGTATACAAGTAAGTAAGTAAGTAAATGTATGTATGTCGGTTTCAAAACGTTGTTCTACGTTGTCCGACACCTAGACTCCACTGCTTCCTATCTTCCCACTTGCCTTCATTTAGGTTTCTTTAGTTCATGGCCTTCCTTATACCGTCCATCCAATTTTTCTTCGGTCTTCCTCGTGCACTCTTTAGTTTCGGCATCCACTTCAAAGCTATTTTGGGTAATCTTCGTTCTGCCATTCTTTGGACATGCCGTACCATGTAAGTTGGTTCTGTTCAATTTCCTTTATAATTGGTTCCTCTAATCCAATTTGTTGTCTTATAGTTACATTTCTAATTCTTTCTTTTCTTGATATTGTAGAGGATCTCCTCAGGACATCCATCTCTGTAGCTTCGACCCGTCTGTAAATATTTTCTGTGAGTCTCCGTGTTTCCGGAACCACACAATAAACTGCTTTTAATCAATGCATTATAAATGTTCAGTGTTCTCTCCTTTCTTATGTCTCTACTCCACAGTATCCCGTTTAAACATGCTATACATTTCCTTGCTTGTATTACTCTTGATCTAAGTAAATACGTTTCGTAATTAATAACGAGCGACTTTAAGAAGTCTGAAATACCCCGTGGTGTGGAACTGTTGGTAGTTGGTAGTTGGTAGTCACTTATCCCTCACGATGGAGAACGAAAGACTCTCCAAAACGTCATAAACCAGTAGAGTGGGGAGTAATTTGAAACACTGCTATGCGGAATACCTGAATTTGACAGCATTTAGTAATGATTTCAAAAACCGCCGAAGCGAACCACTAAGCACTTAAAAACGTCAGTTTTTGGTAGCAGCCAAAAACGGCCTGTCAGGTTATGTGGTAGGAGAATTGACTACGTGCTGCATTTTACGTCTTAGTCTGCAAAAATATTGGAATTACCGATAGTTTTTCTACACTTTCGTTATCAGTGACTCTTTGTACTAGTTAATATGTGCTGGAAATAATGTATATACATCAGCTATTGTATTATTGTAATTTATAATTCTTTCTTAAATTAAATTTAACAATTACTTTCTTGGTAAATGGCACTTCCTCCGCTTAGTTCATAACAGTCACAAAATTGAACAGTAAAAACTTCAGTCGGCTTCTTTGCTCTGTTTATGCGTGTTATCAAAATGCAAACGAGAATATTCGCTTCATGACATCTGTCCACCTAACCGTCGGCCCCCCATGGAACAACTCGTCTCGCACTGGACAGATTTTCGTAAAATGCTATATTGGGAAATTTGACAACACTTTGTCTCTAAACCTGTAGTTAGTTAGAATATGCAAAAACTTTAAATGAAGACCTAAGTGCGTTATGATAGATCTTGCTGAATTCTCCCCCCATTGAATATTTTCAGAACATTTTTAGACAAAATCAAAGAATATTTCATTTAAAATAGGTTTTTTGAAAAAACGTGCTACGTAGGAGATAATTACAATTCTTTGGGCAGAATTAGAGTACTTCATTATGCTTCTTTACAAAACAACTATTTTATATGCCTAATTTCTTGTTAAATTTATTGTTCACAATTAACCTAAAAATGTCAGCGCGTCGAAATACAGTAAACCATATTTCGTGCGCAACTTATTAATATACTAATGGTCTATCTCCTAACCAAACTTCATATTCCTAGACACGAAATAAATATTAAAAATTATAATTTAACGTTCGTCTTTACCTTATTTATCGCGTAAATGGCAAGAAGGAAAAAAATCAATGACTGCGTAAAGAACATCCATTGACAACACAAATTTTACTTCATTGATTATTACCTCAGTCTACGCTGTACGGCGTCATATTATTACGTAATTATAACAGGATATACAGCAATAAACATTAATATTATCGTCAAATTATTTTGGCCTACTTGTATATCACGCAATATGAACCGAAACATCAATTTTTCATCCTATAGAATGCAATAACTATTAATAATTATTATAAGTATTATTATTATTCTGTCTTAATTATCTGGCATGCAAATCAAATCTTCTTCGCCGTCTATTATATCGGTTCATCTATGGCCCTGTTTTCTTCCTTGGCAACATTTTGCGTAATCATCTAGTAAATAGCAGCATTTTTGACAATAATATACGATTTTTTTACATGAAATGCTGGATATGAATTGTATACATCTCTCCTGTGATACTATTCAGTGATATATCGCCGTAGGTTACGTGGTCTTCTTGTAAAGTGCCTGATATTTTTGTCCGATTATAACGAACAGCGAACTTCCTCGACAAATTTCATTAAAAGCACCAAATATAAAATTTCACGACAATCTTTTCGTGGGGAGAATTGTACATACGGACGGACGGACGGACGGATAGAAAGACAGACTGACATGACGAAGCTAAGATTAGCTTTCCGCAACTTCGCGAACGGACTCAAAAAACTGAGAAGAATGTTAAGCACAAAACGCTATAACATCCTGAAGATACCTGTAATGTATTTAAAGTTCACTTGATAGTCTTGACCAGTCACCATCATTGCAGTTCTTTGAGCGCGTTCGCATCCTAAGTACAGGAGGACAGGTAAAACTATTACAGGCCCGGACAGGCTCTTAGGGGTCCAGGATGTTCAGTATCACAGAATTACAAGACAATTCGGCACGTGAGGGTGATAAAGTTGTAAGTCCTACACCGGCCGCCTTTACCTCCAGAAGATATACCTGGTACTCATTTCTGTCAGGAGCAGAGTCAAACCCAGGGCCATGTTGCGACCGGCTAGTTTAAGACAATGAGAAAACCCAATCGAAAACACAACTTTCCGGCTTGTAGCGCAGTGCCTCAACCAACTGCACCATAGTACGCCCCAAAGACAGGGGGCTAAAGGACGACAAATCTGAAAGGGCATATTGATGTATAATCCAAGAATAATTTTTATTTGCAAAATAATATTTCATGTTGGAGAACAAAAATATTACGTTTCATTTGGTGAAGACTCGAACTTTTACTTTTTCATAATTTAACTTAAAACGCTCATATTATATGAAAGAAATAATTGGTTTATACTAAATACTGGACTCAATTTGGTGTCGCCTAATTTTAAAAGGAATAAGTTAAAAAGAACGCCTTACTTTGGTAGACGGATGTTAGCGACTTTCGTCTCCAAATAGGAAAAAAGGGAATAGTAGGAATACATTTAGGATTTCTAAACTGCTTTGCAACTGCTGAGGTCAGTGTTTTCTCAACACGAGCGTCTAATGACATTTTCCTGTCGCGGTGTGGCATCTTTTTCCACAGCTCTCGTACTGTCTCATCGGCAGACGTGTAATGATATTGCTCTGTTTCCAGCTCGGACACAAAACGAAAGTTACTCTTCCTGTTTAAGAACGAAGTTTCACTCTTTACCAATCCTGGACGCTGCGGTCTATAATGCTGTATACAACACCAGGCTTAAATCCGGTGGCTTTGTTAACTTCAGTCCTCTACACAAGGCAGACAAAGGTCTGGGGATCAACGAAGTCACATGTCCAAAGTGGTTATTTATTTAAAGCTTCGAATAATGTATTTCCTCTAAACAGTGCTGCTTATAAATTAAAAATGTCAAAGAATTAATACTGTTTTAATTGCTGCTTGCTCTGATACTGTTCGTAAACACATATAGGGGTTATAAGTTTTGGGTAAAATAAATATTCATTCATTATTAAAGTATGTGGTTTATGTAAATGAGTAATAAGCACTGCGCTCTGGCCATATGCTGTTGTAATGCAAATGTGAGGAGTAATGCCTCCCGAGATGGTACTCTGGCCTCGCGTCTCGAAGTTCACGCCTCGATCGCGGTGTACTAGGGGATTCGTAGTTCGGATCCCTGGGCTGAGTGGGTCGTATCAACTCTTTGTTGCGCGGATTCAGGTGTGTCGCGATCTTGACTTGGCAGAGTTCCGGGTTCGACTCCTGTTTCCTGTGGTTGTATTTCTAATAGAGGAAAGGAACCAATTCGTATATCTTCTTCTTCTTGGTTTTCTAACTTTGGGGATCCCTTATTTATCCGTTTCTTGAGTATTTCCGGTTCTTGTTTGGGTTTCCAAATTTCCGGGTCATAAGCCTTCTTTAACCTGTTTACATGTACAATTTGCTTCTTATTATTCATGCTGATTATCTCGTAGTTCAGGTCTGATAATTTGGCAGTAATCTTAAAGGGTCCAGTCCAAAATCTGTGGAACTTAAAACACTTTCCGGGTTTCCGGGCGGGGTTGTACAGATAGACTATGACCTCTGAAAGCTTCTTAGCTTCGCCTTTCGGTAATACAGCCTTTTGTTTTTCAGATGGGACTGTCTGTTCGCTTTCTTTACTGCTTTGTAAGCTAGTTGTAGGCTAGACTTCAAGTTTTCTAATCGGCGATCCTGATCAAAATTTGCTTTTTCCTTTGGAAGTTTAGCTTTCAAATTGTCACTATTTGGCAGTGTCATTTCCCTTCCACGAAGTAAATAGTACGGGCAACTACAGTGTTCTCAAGAACAAATTCTCTTTTTCAATTAACAGTCAAAAAGAGGAATTAATTTTATTGTGGTCACAGGATGCAGCTCTACAACAAGCCAAGCTGTTGTAATGAACATGGGATGGTGTTTTTATATTGTTATTATTATTCATTTATTCAATCTTATTCTGTATTACGACAGGCAATAAGCTCTTCCAGAGCGAGTTCTCCACACAGTAAAATATAGTGAATTTTCTTTCAGTTTTCGGTATTCCTTTGTCTTCTTAAGGACTTCCAGAAGCAGCTGAAGTTTCTTTCTGGTCTTCCCTTCCCTTCTATCTTTTCTTCATTAACGTATCGCAGAAGGCAGTTCCTACGCAATCTGTGACCAATCCACTTAGCCTTCCTTATTTTTATTGCATATAGGATACGCCTTTCCTCGTTGACTCTATAAAATACTTCATTTTTCACATGATCGGCCCAACTGATCTTCCTCATCCTTCTCCAGCATCACATTTCAAAATTTTTAAGGTATTTCTGACCTTCTTCACGAAGTGGCAAAATTTCAGCACCATAGAAAGCTATGTTACAAATGTAGCGCTTTACTAGTTTCACCATTAAATTTAATTCATTTGTTGAATTCATTTTCGAATGCTCCTTCTCCATGGAAATCCTGGCATTAATTTCAGGTGAACATCTTGCATAATTTGTTATTATACTACCCAAATAATTGAAATATTTCATATTCTCCAGTTATTTTGATCTATCTTATTTTGTAGTGGAGACATTTGCCTGTTGATTCTCAATACCTTAGTTTTATACACACACATTTCCATTCCACACTATCTTCCAATTTCAATTACCCTATCAATCGTGCCCTACTGTATAGTCCCTTCCTTCGCCAGTAACACAGAGTCATTAGCAAATTTTACAGTGTGAACTGCTTATTCTACTACTCTGTAGTTTCCAAAACCTCCAAGACCTTCCTTGGAGAATTACTCGCTATGTAACTAGAATATAACTGGTGACACACAACATCGTTGTCTAACTCCTCTTACTACAGTCTTCGCTTTTCTTGTCTCCCCTTGGTTCAGTCTTAAATAACACTCTGATCTACTCGTATGTACAATTTGCTGATCAATCTTCTTTCGCCCTAGGCGGTACCAGCTTCCTTTAGGATTTGCATTAATTTGGTCCAGTTTGCACGGTCAAATGTCATTCGCCAGTCTATATTATTATTATTATTATGGATGTCTCCTGTCACAGGCATTTCTTCCTGGTACTTCTCTTGAACCAGCGGTGATCCCCACCGCTCAGGCTTCAAGCTTCACATTGCAGTACTTTCCGTATTATGTGTGATGTTCCAAG
>Ga0136643_10001055_pt1 | contig 32618 bp, 13 predicted proteins | sample TergutLab28metaG_FD_96883 | JGI IMG/M metagenome (GOLD analysis project Ga0136643, IMG submission 96883) | Labiotermes labralis P1 segment gut microbial communities from Petit-Saut dam, French Guiana - Lab288 P1 (version 3) (version 3) | ecosystem: Host-associated > Arthropoda: Insects >...
TGTCCACAACTGCTTATTCAATTTATTCGCAGCTACCCTCCTTATCGGAGGCCAGTCCTCTATCTGCAACCTGAGGACACACCATGCCGTGGTGACAGGGACCCACTACGTAGCATATACACATACCTGTCTCAAATTGTGTTTACATTTCCAGAGTGTGTTATGACTCATACATACATCTGTGTATTCCTGTTCTCATAAATTCTCCCATTATCCCTTTCACTCAGGAATTCAAAACTTTTACAATGTTGACTTCAGTTTTACCGCAATTAAGTGACGTACAGCATATCATTTTTCTGATAGAGTTATCTCAGTTTCATTTTGTGGAAATTCTACACTGTTCATAATGTTTCAATGTTTGTCATGAATGGGACATGGTGGGGAATCATAATGTAACTTCACAGAAATACACACATTGACTGTGTGTGAGCCACAAGGACCTTGCAGCAACTCTGATAAGTATAGTGCTAATGAGCTAGCATGTGGGCATTGTTTTGGTTTTGTACTGTGATGGTCTTGGGTGTTAAGTGTTTTATTATTGACTGCTATGACACCCCAGAATAATCACCTGAATGCATTAGAGCATTCATATGAATTGGGCACAGTTATGTAAGATTTTGAAGTGGAATAATTATATCTGTATCCTGAAATGGGTCTTTTATCATATGACACCATTATTTCTAAGAGATCTTTGAAAGAAGATAGCGGTTCCAAAAATTTCTGTCTGGCAGTGCTGCTGAGATTGAATTGTGAGCAACTGATTGGATGTCAGGTTGTAATTATGTGGAGTAGATGCACAAAATTCAAGTGAACAAAGGCTGTTATTAAGAGAAAGAGAGAAGAGTCCTTGCCTGGACTCATTGAAACAACTTCTGGTGTTACCTGTGAGAATTGTAGTGGTTTGCCTTGTGACCTTGTGTGATTAACACACAATGCTCTGTGTCCTAAAATGTGTGTATAATATGCCAGATGCAGGGCTGTCATTTTAGGACACTGTTTGAGCCCTGAATTATTTCAGGCTTGCTCACTTTTACAAGCATGTTTGAAGTGTTGTAATTTGAAAATCCTGTATGATTATTGACTGTTGCAGCGATTTGTGAGAAGTGATACAGTTCAAGATTTGACAATAATGTGTGTATATTCTGAGTTTCTTGTTTTGTATTTTTCTGAAATGTTGGTGTGTGTTGCTTTCTGTGTGGAATATGCCTGTGCAGTCAGCCCTAAAGAATAATAAACTTCCATATGCTAACAGAGATAGCATTAAGTGTTGTTACATTTATGGACATTGAAGCCAGTGAGGGGACATAGTGCCTGATCGTCAGGCACATAAAGCAGCAGCAGAAGCAACAGGAGTACTTTGTCTGTTGTGTGGATAATTAAAAAAGTAGACACTAGATGTGTCAGTGCTCTGTGAAGCTGGTTTGTGACATCACTCATTTCAGTTAGGAAAATGGTGTATGATTTGTATAATGCTGGAGCGAGGTCCATTTTTGTGAACCCTGTGAGTGAAACTCATTGAATGAACAATTTTTGAGGGAGGGAGGGAGGAAGTACATATCCCTAAAGAATTCTTAAATAGGTGAGATTTAAATGGGAGGGAAAAAAAACAGTAACAGGACACTTCTAATATCCAACTGTGTATGTGCTTCACAGTAATAGTACATGTCATTGCCAAGAGAAACCTACTGTGTAGAGAGACCTCACAGAGGAAATGAAAAACTTCATTATTGCTTGTGTGTTTACATTATATTATGTTTAACCCTTTAAAGCCAACTGGTTGCTTTATTTGTCACCATAGTTAATGTTCAGAAATTTGTGCCTACTGAATGCGTTTGTGGGTGTTGTTAGGCCTTCAGAACAAATGGCGGTTATTTCGCTGTGCAACATTAACAGGTTGATTTTTATAATGCAAGTGCACTGTTTAGTGTGCAGTATGAAGCAGATATTTAAATATTATTTAGACTAATCTAAATGATTGTAGACTGGGTGGTTAACAATTAGTACCAAACTTGCAGCCAGTTCCAATTTTTTCTTGATAAGCATCATGTAGGAGGCTTTGGTTGTCTGGAAACTGCACACAGGAAAAGTTGCAAGAGATAGAATTGTCAATTTAAGAATTGGATTAGTATAAGTAATACTGTTTGAAATATAATAATATAGTTTAGGAACTATAAGATATAGCAGAAAATGACTGCTGCTGCTGCTGCTGCTGATGGTGGTGGTTATTATTAATGTACTGGCACAACAGTCATAGAGCCAATCACAAGAGACAGCAGGGAAACCTAAAATACGTAAGATAACAACCCATTAATGAAAACACGTAGAAGAGAGATAGTAAAAAAAAAAAAAGTCACATCAATTAACAAACAGCACTGGTAATATTTGAATTTTTAAATGGAGTAGCAGTGAATGGCCAGTTACAAAACCAGCATGAATGATGGATAGGTAGCCTACAGCATATTTACACAACAAACAAAACAAAACAAGCATCATGTCATAAGTATGAGTTATGGGTCAGTAACAAGAAACAACATTTAAAACAGGGAGAGGAAAATAGCATCATGATGATGATGATAATACAAAAAATTCTTTTTGACTGATAACTTATTTAATTTAATAACCCATTAAGCAATATTATACATGCCTACAGTATTCAGATATCTCTACATGTGGCATTAGCACATGATGTGCATGTAGCTGAAAGACGATGTTAAGAATTGACATTACAGAACATAGTTACAGCACAATAAAGCAAGTGTGGAAGAGTTGGTCTTCGGATTTGAACTTACGTCACATTGTTTTGTTACATTTGAACTGCAGATTGTCATGCAAGAAATGATGTGGCTTGCAATTAATGTGATTTATTTCAAGTGTTGGAACTGAAAAGCTACGAAGTTCTGACTATCTGCTTTTTTTGTGGTCTTTTGTTATTTCTCATCATATGAAAGAATTATGATTTTGAAATATTTGCATTTTCTTCTTGAATACTGTTTTTCAGTTCTTACAAGTAATTGGGGTTGTTCAAATATAGTCTTGTCTTTAATACCTGTCACAATTATTATGTGCATGGATTCAAATCTGGAAACCTGAGAGGCCATAGTCTACATGTTAACAACCATTTTTTGAGTATGCCCCTGGTGCAGTCATTAGTGAAATTCGTTGTGTGGGCCATGCAATGGTTCTACGTGATGAATCTGTACATTTTCTATTTTGTTGATTTTGCAAAGAATGGTGTCAGAAATAATCAAATGTAACAATTTATTGGGTGTGTCCCCCTCCCCTAAAGCATATGCTTTCTCTGCACACCACATTTGTTTGTGAATATAAGTTTATTAACTGCATGTTGATTTTTAGAACACCAGTTTCTGTTTAATGTAAACCATGCCTCATCTTAAAAGATCACTTTCTGTCTACCAGTTCTTGTAACAACCACCAATACCAGTTTCTCAGTTCCCAGAATGGAAGAAAGAGTCAAGTTCTTCTATTATCTTTTGCCCATTGCTGAACCTGTCATTTGAAATTTTTCCACCATTTTATTGTGAAACTTCCAGCTTACACAGTACTTCTGGAAAGTGCAGCACAAGTCGGATTTTGTGCGTATTGGAATGGAGTATCAAATGTACGTATAGTCAAATTCATGTGCTTAAGCTGGGGAGTCCAGTTCAAGTCCAAACTCCAACATGCTGGAACCTGATTGACGATAGCATCATTCCACCACTTGTATCATCTAGCAGTATCCATCTACCACTTTCACCTCATTGCACTTAGTATCTGCAAGGAAGAATTTGGTGCATATTTAGAGATGCTTTTTTTTAATTGCATGACCTTAAATTTCCCTAATTTTGGAGTTTCTGTATTGTTATTAACATTTTTTTTATATGGATTTGTTTCATATAACTGTGAGAGACAGCAGGACAGTGGACTGCATAGTTAGTTTTAGGGACTTTGACCCTGATATAGAATTATGCAAGGAAAGAACCAGTAAAGTTTTTCATAGCATGTTGTAAGGAAAGAACCTGCAGAGTTTATATTGTGCTCTTCTGTTTGTAACATGCATAGGTGGTTTCAGATTATTTGGAGGAACTTACTGTCTCCATATTTGAGGTCTCACTTCCATTGAGAAGATTAATACAGTGTGTTCCTGGATTATGACAGCATGCAGGCTTGTAGATGGATAACCAGAAATTCAGACAGTCAACTCCCTGTCTTCAGTGTAGATGGAGCAACATGTTCATCAAATTTGCTGGTGTGAACATACCAGACTGCACTGTGTCATAATCCAGAAAACAACAGCGTGAATCTTAATGAATTTGTCAGCCACCATTCCACATTTCCCCCTCTGTTTCCCCTTGAATTGTAACTTTGAACAATATCTTTCCATAAAGCATGCTTATCTGTAATGTATTATCACGTGCTGTATATTTTGAGTTTTTTATATTCATTCTGTGATATGAGGTAGCCATGTTCTGGTGCAAAAACACATTTGTCAATATAGACTTACCTTCATAAAATTCCAGATTTTGTTGTTTGGGTAACAGGTGGGTTACAGTTTTGTACCAAGAACAGGCGCGTGTGAAGGAATGTCAGCCTTATGCATTAATGCATGTTTTCCTAGTAAGAAGTTTCATTTGCAGATAAAAATTAGGATACATAATATGTCTACATGTTGGAAATACAAGATACTGAAGCAGCATCAAGTTGAGGTATAATATTTGAGGCTAGAAAATGATCTGCTACACATCTGTATTCTGGATGAAGCCTGTAACTCCAAATGGCATGCTTCCAGCAGTTGTATTTGAATTGTGGAAAAAGGAATTGTGCCTTTTAATTTTTTGATAATTGCTTGGGACAGGCTTATTGAGAAGTTTAAGTCAAAGTTAATTGGTAATAAATATTTCTTATATATTTCATGTTGAATCAAGCACACTTTGACTTCTGATGGTTAATAAGTTGAGTACTTATTGGATAAATCCCCCCCCCCTCCTCCCTTCAGCTTTGCATATGTCATTGACTTTGATTTGTCTTCATGGAAGACAAAAAGTTCTGCATATTGGAACTAATCTCATTACACGTATCATCACTTTGCACCATCAGAAAGTATTTTTCAGTTTCTTATATTAACTGTTTATCATATCAAAAATGTATATAAAGTCTGTAAATCTAACTATATCTGTAGTTTTCTCATCAAGTTTTGGTATTGTGGCATTTTTTTAGAAATTTAATTAACATCAAGTTTCAGCATTTTGTAAAAAGTAGTGGCTCCAATTGACCAATGTGCAACAAAATTAATTTTTTTGTAACACAAAATTTCATCATAATCCATTACTGCACTTTGGACATGGAACATGTACATCGCCTTCCTAGTATGCATTCGTCTAATATACTGTGTACAAAAATGTTTAAAAAATGTTGAATTCCAGTAAACCAGATTTGAAAAGTATGAAACTCTTTTTGGGGAAATGTAAGTGAAACTTGCTTCTTCAGCAGTGTGACCCTGAAATGCCTGCTTTCACTTAACAGCATTCATTTTCCTATAAAAAATTTTTACTGAATCTCACCTATTCTATGGTTTAATTTCTTAGTTGACATGTCTTACCAGTTACAGCACACTGCATTTTGTTGTGAATAGAGAAATTATGTATTCTAGCACAGTTTTAGTATGAAGTGTCACTGATGAAATTGTTATGGAAATTGTTATGGTCGTTGAGAGAAGTATATTAAAGAATGAGGCCCATAAAAGATGCTGTTCTAATGATGCTGTACATCTGATTTCATATTTTATGCAAATGATTTACTTTTGTACATTAATGTTGCTGGAAAGTGGAAGATAGTTTGTTAAAGTGACAGTTGTTATATGTAGCATGCACATTCCTGTTGAGCAATCGTAAATGTTACCTCCGTTGAAGCCATTTACTTTGCTCAACAACACCAGTAATCCCCAGACATAGCTTGCTATTTCTTGTGCTTTTATCTTATGTACCATTGCAGGCTGGGATAGCATAGTCAGTGTAATGAGTAAACTACACATTCAGCTGAGGAATGGTAGTTAAATTCCTGTCAGACATGACATTTTTATCTTCTCTGTATCATCCAGACTGGCTCAGGGACCTACCCATCCTTTGATTCAGTTGGTACTGGGGAATCTTTCCTTGGCTGTAAAAGAGCTGGGCACGAAGCTGATCGCTCATTTTCATCTAGTTCCAAGGTTAAGACTTGGTGGAACTATACCTCCACTCCCCCTCAAGCTTTCACAGCATGTATAGGGACAACTTTATCTATACTTTTACTTTATCTTACCATTATATGTGCTCTCCTATTCTATGTCAGAAAATTCAAACTGCTGGCTTCATATCTGGAACCACTCTTCTGCCATTGAACAAGCCCGCTTCCTGAATTTCCATGTCGTGCCAGTAACATATCTGGATTGGGTTGCTGCATTATTGCCATAATAACAAGGGACAAGAAGGCCGTATTTGTGCGCAATAAAAACCATACATGCACTTTGCTATTTCATCCATAATTACTTGTAACGTGTGTTCATACGTTTTTTATGATTTATGGCAGTGGTTATGAATATGAATGTGTTATTGATTGTGTGAAGGTTAATTTTAAATTGTGAAACTTTGAAACACTGGTTACCAGGACTGCCACATGAGGTCTGATTGAAGGCACAGGACTTTTCTCCATAAGGTTGCTTACTAAACATATGGTCCACCTTCGGAGATGTTTTAGACTAAGTCTGCCCTCTGTTGTCAGAGTTGAATGCCCCATGTGACTCAGCATTTTTTGTTCCCAGGTTTATGCAAGGCAACCTTAGTTGCCAGTATGAATGATAAATTAGTTTGTGACTAAACTTCTGATGAATGGGTTTTATTAACCTAACTACACAGGGAGTGGCAATTTTACTATTAAATTTTGTTATTCTGAAACTTTCCTGGCTTCTGACCCGGGAGATATTTGCTTGAATATGCATGTAGTGGTGTAGTGCAACAGGTGGCAGTATGAGTGATTAAAAACTGTTTGGTTGTTGTTGGTTCCCTTTTTCTCATGGTTTTTTTTGCACCACTGAAGACTCTGAGGAACTGGACCCAGGAGGAGGTGGGGGTAGCAGTGAGCAATGCAGTGGGAGTGAAGGCAACAAAGAAAACAGCCCACAGGAAAATGGCAAGGGAGTTCTCACTCGTCGGCAGAAGAAGAATCGTGTACGTCGAGATGATGGTTCCCCAGTGTCAAGTCAGAGTGGTTTCTCAGCTGTCAACATTAAGAAAAGCAAAGCCAGGGCCAGGCGATCAATCAGTTCTGGAGATGGGAGCAGTAACCGTCGCCATGTTGCCCATACCCCTGTGCTGCGCCAGCATGCCAAGTTGAACCTTGCTGACAGTGACCTTTCAGTGTTCCTGCGTCATTATATCCTGAGTCCAGACCAACTTTTAGGTCTAGGTTACCCTGTTGAGAGTTCTTTGTATCCCGGACGTGCAATTATATACAAAAATCCTGCTCCAAACAATGGTCCTAATCAATCTGCCATCACACGTTCTCACCCACTTGCAACTTCCTCTCACTTTGATGTCAATGCTCAGGAGTTTGTGCCTATGAGTGCCAAGCAACCAAAGGGAATACCATGTTATTACAATGGTGGACACTTGATTAGGGAATCCCAAGGAGTAAGTGGTTCAATGCACATTTCAAATCTGGTAGAAAAATGTCATGCAGCTTTGGATTATGGTCCAGTTGGTATTGAATGGAATGTTGACGAAGATGTGAAGCAAGAAGACCATGAGAACAATAATGTGGCTATCACTGCCTTTCTTAGTGATGGTCGTAAGAAGACCTGTGAGGAAGGTTTGTGTGAAAGTAGTGAGAGATCGTCCACTGATTCATTTGGACAGTGCATCTATGATGAGAAGGATTCAAGCGTGATATTGGGGAAGACTGAAGATGTAAAGGAGAAACAAGAGTTGAAGAGTCTGTTGAAGAACAAGATCCAAGAGCAGCAGATCAGCAGTAGTGATGAGAAGAAGTGTGTCCGTTGTGGACGTGGTTTCTTTGTAACAGTGGATGGTGAATATTTAACTCAGGAACAGTGTCTGTATCACTGGGGAAAGTTACATAAGGTAGTGGGGTCAGGGGCTACCAAGACATGTCCTATGGCAGTTCGTACTGAATACAGTTGCTGTCATGGCAAACCAAGTGCACGTGGATGTACCACAGGAAAATTACATGTGTGGAATGGCGTTGGTCCTGGGATCAATGGTCCATTTGATGGCTATGTACGTACTCGTCTTCGTAAGACTCCACCTCCTGATGGGAATTTTGGGGTTTATGCATTAGACTGTGAGATGTGTTTCACAACTCGTGGCCTTGAGCTAACTAAAGTGACCGTGGTGGCTGCAGACGGACGCCTCGTGTATGACTGTCTTGTGAGGCCAGAGAACTTTATTATAGATTATAACACAAGGTTTTCAGGTATCACTGCACGTGATCTGAGTAAACGTGCCACAAAATCCTTACGGGATGTTCAGAATGATTTAATGGGCTTCATAAATGCTGACACTATTCTTGTGGGTCATGGATTGGAAAACGACCTTCGTGCCTTGCGTATCATCCATGGCACTGTCATTGACACATCCGTGATATTTCCTCACTATTATGGGCTTCCATATCGTCGCTCACTGAAGTCATTGGTTGGTTGTTTCTTGAAGAGAAAAATTCAGCAGGATTCTTCTGGACATGATAGTCTTGAGGACGCACGTGCATGTATTGAACTGATGTTATGGAGGATTAGAAAGGATTTTCGCACAATTCTTGAAAACTGGGCACCACATTTTCCAGTTAAATGTTAAATGCCCAATTATTTCTGCCCGTCTTAATTATGTGATACATTTTGTCTGAAAATTATGTTCTGGTAAGGTAGTGTGGCCCTTTTAATGAGCCATCAGAGACTTCAACATTTTTGTAATTGGAGTTGATCTCTTGGGATCATTTTGTTGTACTTAGGTTTGTTTTGGTATATGTAAGGTGGGTGCAGTGTTTATAATTGTGTTTTTTGCAATAATAAAAGAATACTCATACAATACATGAAACGGTGGCTTATATTTAATATAAAGATCTGTAGTAGTTGACTGTGATGAAGTTCAAAATTGAAATAATCTGATAAGCACTGCACCTACCATTCCTATTATTCGAATGAGCCTGAATATTATGCAGATATTGACACTCAGGCAAAACATGCTAGTCATTGCGTGGTATTGTTCCTTGGAAAGGGAAATAATAAATTTAGTGACATTGATAAGATATGAACAAACAGATTGTAAGGCCCCCCTTCATTGCCAGAACTGAGAATGATTTATGTATTTTCGACTGAATTAACCAATCCCTTGAGCATGTGTGATTTAGTAAGTCATTCGAGCCATGCACATGATGAACATCCATGTCATGAAAGGTCGCCATGTGGATGCAATGGCTATTGTGGATGGGTTACACCTGCAAAGTTTAGTGAATATTTGGGTTTTGAAATTGTCCTTTTCATCACAAAACCAGTGAACCTTCTGTCCATTACACCAGAAAAATACTCTTGTCAGTATAGATCTAAGAACTCCAGCCCCTTAGACTTGCAGGGAAAAGTGCACTGATTGTATTTCAAATTGGGGCTATTGAGTTTCCTGTTTGTGGCCTGCTATCTTGTAGCTAGTAGTGGCACAAAAACTTGTGTCATATATGTATCACTGTCATTAACAACATTTTTCGTATTTTCCAACCTTTTTGTGTTTTTTTTATTATTATTATATAAATTAAATTGAAAATCCTGGGTTTTGTGTGAGATGTGATGTTGCACATTGACAGCCACCATGTAATCTCTCATTCGAGTACATACTCTAAGAAGATCATGTAGTTTTCAGTGAACGAAGCTCTGCTCGGTAACAGATCACTGCCTGCCTCCACTGCCACATTATTACCCTTTAGGATTGTGTTGAGCAATTATGATATTTGTGACACACATGTATTTATTTGTGTCAGTGAGTGGTGTGCTATGAAGCAAATTGACTTGTGGAAGGAACCAGCATTATTTTGAATCTTTATCTTTTTTATATGGAGTTGGGTGTTATGAAGGTATTCTTTGCAAGATTGTGATTTGGATTAACCTTATGGTACTAGCTGGGTGTCAGCAATTAAATGGTGAATTTGTGTAGTTGAACTTACAAAAGACTGGCACTGCAAGAACAGTGAAATACCAGCTTGGAAACTGTAGATTTATATTGTAATGGCATAGTGTAATGTAAGAGATAAGCAGAGATGGGTGTTTCACACACGCATAGTAGATAGAAAGATGACATTTGCAAGATGTTCCAGTGTACAAGAAGGGTATGTGATATTAAGTGTTTTCAGTATTCAAATTAATTGTTACTGTTTTTTACCCCAAATTATATAATAATATACCTAGTGGTGAATTTAGCAAGATTTATTACATAACCATCAGGTTCAAAGTATTTGTATGTTTTCTGTTTCAACATGCTGACTTGTTTGGTTAAATTAACCCCCCCCCCCCATATTTAAGTTCAGAGGTTGTCAGGCCTCTTAATTTAAATTGCCTTTATATGCTATGTGTGGGTGTGTGCAGATTTCTGGTACATTACAGAGTGGCAAGTAATATCTGCTGTTACAACCTTGTACTGTATTAGACATAGCAAGGGGTTTATAAGATTTCCTGTTATTTTGGCACAGAAAAAATGTATGTGTAAGGGCAAGTAGGTTTGTTATGATCAGTGCTGATGGGGTGGGGGGGGGGAAGCCCGTACAAATTACCAGGGCCAGACTATGTTGCATGTTGTTGTCTGTACTCAGTGGTATCTTTATCTGTAAATTTTGCACATTAATACAAATCTCATGTACAGATTATTAGTCAGTCTGCTCTTGTTGGGGTGGGGGTATTTTTTGCCAGGCCTAAACCTGCTCTTGGGGGCCTTGGTTGTGATATAACAATTTAGGGTTGTCTGGGACATGTAGTCAAAAGCGACTTAATTTGGACTGCCCTCTGCTTTGAGGGTCTATCAGTATTTTTCATTTATTCTTTTAATATGAAGTGGATTGTCTATTTTGCGTAAGGATTAGAAGGAAGGAAATGCAAACCTTCTGCGATGTTGCACTCTTCAACTGGTAAAATGTTACTGATGGTGATAACTATTCACCAGGTGATAAGGCATAACGTCCCAGAAGACGTGAGTCTTTTTCGACACCACAATGAGAATGTCATCTCTCACATGGAAGAATGTTTCTAAAATATCATAGAACCATTTTGCTGTATGTGAAAGAGGAAAATATCTTGAAGATCAAGTGGTTTTCGTTGTTTTATTACATATACGTGTGAATTTCGGTGTAACCTACAATTATCACTTTTGTTTTTGATTATTGTTATCAGATATCCCAAATCTTTGTTGTATGTGTCTGTTGCAATATAGGTTTAACCTTTGCTGGTGAAGTGACGTAAATTATGCAGCTGCTGATATTAAATTCTGAAAATGTTTGGAACATGTGGCCAGTGAAGTATCTTGTCCATGGCATGGAAAGTTGCAGATTAGAAATTGGTGTTGGTGGTGTTGTTTTTACAACTACAATGGGGGGTTTTCTGGACAGTAACAGCAAATGAAAGTGGTCTGACTGAAGGTATTACAAGGACACTTCTGTCCTTGTCTCCACTTACTGTGCTGCCTAAAAACCCCTCTTTTTTCATATGTAACTGGATGTTTAACATATATCGTATGGCCTTTTAAATCGCAGATTTCTGCTGCAGCCAGAGTACTCATCAATTTGTGTGTCCACTGCAGGACAAAAAGGATACACATGTATTGGGTTGTTGTCCCAGTTACTCGCTTTGATCATTCCCAGTGAATTCATATCTTAAATTTAACTGTTTAAGGGATGAGAAAAGTAACAGATTTGTTTTTATGTAATCTGAATAGACACACCCTTTGCTAGAAACCAATAATGTGATAATGTAGCATTCAGTAAGTGTGAATTGTTACAGATTTAAATGCCCTCAAGTTTAATCCCCCCCCAAAAAAATGTAGTTTCAATTTAAATCATTTGTAATGTAGGTATTGTTGAAATGACAGTACTGGTTGTTTGTTGACGCGTGTTGTACCAGCCTTTCATAATATTTAAATTTCCTGGTTTCCCTTGGCCACACAGAAGATATGAATTCTCCAGTTCCTGGACATTTTATACTGTTCTTGAAGCACTGTACGGAGCAAACGTGCTCGTATATCCTCCCTTATGTATGACATCTTCAATCTTACTGGTAGCTCTCAGATAAATGTAATGCTTTTGCAAGTTATATCTCTCAAAAAACAAACCCTTTTACAGGGTAACTGAACAGAATTGAACATTACTATTACCAGTAGGTTCTTTACCTGCAATATCAGCCAGTGCATGGGTATTAATCTTCTGCATTAGTTTCTTGCATTGTCCTGTAGCGGGCAGCATGCTCACCAGGGAATCAAGAATTACCAGAACTCATAAGAATTTGTTTCAGAGTACAAAATGATTGTGATGTTTATTCTGCAAGCCTTATCAAAAGAAGTCAGTGCCCTTAGTAATTACTGACTTGTCAGGTAATCTTCCTTCACTGTACTGATAGGGACCTGATTGAAAACACTGAATTTGGATGAATGTGTGGAGTTTTAACAATGCAGATGCACAAAAAGATTTTTCTATTATCCATGTTCCATGCTTGGGTAGGAAATATGGTAGTTGATAATGTGGAATGCAGATTAAACAGTTTGACTACACTTTCAGAGCAGTTGTAATTTACAGACTAATTATTGCATAGAGTTTCTGTAAAAAGGAAGACTCTTGGCTAGCGGTTGCAAAGGTTGATCTCTAGCCAGAGGTTAATTATTCCATTAAAAACGGTAGTGTGTATTGTCTGGTTAACCACAAGATTCTTTAATGACATGTTGGTGGTCAGTAGTAAATACCATCTTTGCTGTTCGTAATGCAAAGTACTTATTGTATGTAGTGTTTTTTTCCCCCCCATTTTTGCAAGTGTTTATTGTCTGTATCGTGTGTCCATTTCATGAGTTTTGTCATATTTTCATATGTTCACAGTCAGAATGAGAATAGTGGAATTTTAGAATTAAAACAGTTGGAAAATCCTGAGTAATAGTAATATTTACAAATGTAAATGTAGAATGTTATTTATTTCAGACTACTTCCCATGTATTTATTTATTTATCTGTGTATTTATTTATTTGTTTAAGTGATGTCCTGTAATTTATATGTGTAGAATAGTGACTCCTTTTGTAAGATAAAGTTGTCCCTTTGCTCAGCTAAGTTCCATGTGTTCTTAACCTAGATGGAGGCAAGTGGTCATCTTAATGCCCCAGCTGTTTTGTCTCAGTGGAAAGATTCCTTGTACCCATTACACTGGAGAATGGGTGAATCCTGAGCTGGTCAGTATGTTGTGGAGCATGGAAAATTGTATGTCTGTGTCAGGTATCAAAACCTGATTCCACTGTCACTGAACAAGTAGCCTAGTTGTTATACTGAGCCAATGTGCTGAAAAACATTGCATCGATAAACCGACTATTCGAGGCTTAAAATAGTACCAAACAATACAGCTGCTTAATTCATACGCCCGGTATGTATTAAGGATTTTCTCAGCCCACATTCTTGTCTGTTATTAAATTTGTTGTGGTGCTACTCAATACATTAAGGTTTTTGTTAGATAGTGTTGTAAAACTGGTCACAATGAATTACTGCCACATTCTTTACAACTCTCATCATCCACAACTGTTCTCTCATTTGATGCTGTGCAATCACAACGAAGGAGGTCATAAAGACAGGTGATCATAATCATTAGCCACCCACAAACACCATAAAGTGTCAAGATTATGGTCTTCTGGGATGTAACACCACGTGGTTTTGTAGGTAGGTACCAACATTGCACAGTAATTTGCCACTTACATCTTCAGGGGCAAATATGAGAAACTCAGGTATCAGAGTTAAATCTGTTTAGTACCAAAGATGATTTGTGTGTGTGTGTTTTTTTTTTTTCTTTCTTTCTTCAACTGCATATGAAATCACAACCCATAAACCACAAATGCCAGCTGATATATTTTTGTGATTTATTAATCCCTAAAGATAATGCAGTGGTACTTCTGAAAAATTGGGCTGTGACCATTGATCACAAAAAACAGGTTACTGGTCAGGAGGAAATTACAGAGTGCTCAGTAGAGATATTTTTGTATGGCAGTGTAGCAGTCATCAAGTAGGATATGTGTGTTGTTGGAAGTATTGTGATGTTAGAGACTTTCACATTGGTGCTGTTGAAGATGCAAGTCTTCTGGGATGTTATGTCATTGGGTAAGTCTTCACAGTCACACAGTCTAAGAAGGGCTTCTGGAACACCTTGACCCTGGAGATGGAGGTACTAGTACAAGTACAGTCCTTTGAAGCATTAGGAACTGTTTTCCCCATGACAAAACATAACATCACTGAAGGTACAGTATTGTTGGAATGATGAAATCTAAAAGGCTGTGGTGGCTTGACGAAGCAGAATGTGTGAAGGGATGTGGGGTTAAAGGCAGCATACAGAATTCTGCCGGAGAAAGCTTGAGATACAACCATGTGAAACCCGTGATGGAGAAGGGTAAATGATACTGAGATAGATCTTAGGGAGGTGGATGGGACTGGCCCAAAATCATATATAGTGGCAGACATAGGTATTAATCCACATGTTCTGTAAGAATAAGTATGTAGTTATATTTTGGTCCTGGGACCTGTTGTTTCAAAGCTGATAACTCACATGACACTTAATACTTGTTGGTTTTTTTAATTGGGGCTATTGTATTGGGATTCTGTGTACCTGAGAATTTTGCACAGTGTGGTTTAAATTAAAGTAAGGTTTAGATCCATGTTTCCTAAGAAGTAATTCAAACCCCAAAAGCCATCCTATCCAAATGGGCAATGCAACTGGCAGGAATCAGGCAGGTTGATTTGATGGTAGGATGTTTGGTATCCAGTTTGAATCATAGTTGGATTGTTAGCATTTCTAGAGGTGTGGAAGTGTTTCCCCCCCCATAATCTCCAGGCCAGTGCAAGGATGGTGTTTTGACTGCCATCTGCCAAATCTTTGTTCAGGTGTTGTTCCTTTTTTCTTACTATGTAGCATCTCCAGCTTGCATATGATTAAATAATTTAGAAATCAAAGTGAAGAAAGAACTGACAGAAGTTACCAGGTACTAACTAGTTATTCCTTTGTCTTAATACTGACTCTTGCCTGCCATGCATTGGCACTTGTGAGATGTCTTTGTTGATTTTGTCAGTAATGTGTAATGGATTCACTTTTTTCAGTAGGTTTTCGGGTAGATGAAAAATGGAATGCAAATTGTTGACTTATAACATAGATATATCATTCCCTTATTGATTGTGATGTCCTTTTTTCTAACAGAAGAAAATATGAAAATTTTGACATCATTTTGCTATCTACCAGGTGAAATTGAATGAGGATATCTTTCATTGTGGCTGTCTTGTTTATGGCACTATTTATTTTTGCTACTGGGTACTAACATTTGGTGGAACGTGCTGCCTCTGTCTTCGTGTAGATATCTGGATGGAGGCAGCAGGGTACTATCAAGCAATTTGAACTGTCTTGATCCAGAAAACCACATTCTCATTTTTATCACAGAAAACCCCACTGGCATCAAGATACAACTCTTTATTGCCTTCATGTGTGTTAGTACTGAGCAGGTAAGCTCAAGCGGTAATGCATGTAACTTGTGATCAAGATATACCAATTTCCAAGTTCAGGGAATAGTTCATTCTTATGTTCTTCATGGATTTATTCAGTACCTAAGCATAATCTGAAGTAATTGCTTTAAATAAGTCATGGATGCATCCTCTGCAAGTATTCCCCTTTTTTCTTATGTAAGCACCATAGGAAATTAAACAGCTCATTGAAGAAACTACCATTATGAATACCAGAAGAAGCCAGGTTTGATCTTCGGCATGTTTTACATTTTTTATTCACAACAGTAATCTTTATGGCATTTACAGTATAAATTGTACTGTGGCTTTTACTGTTGTTTTGTTTTTATGTTTAAAATTGGTTGCATAGTGAGTGTTTTCATACATGATTTTATGAGAGTTGCTGTGTGCAAGAAAGATCAGGGTTAAGTCACTCTTGGTATAATCTTATGCAGCAAGTTTCCAAGACTTTCCTTCAGGTAGAGAGGCCATAGAATGAACCTAACCATTCGTATTCATATTGTACTGAGGTTTGTAATGTGTTTTTTCTTGTTTATATCATTCTTTGTTGAATGTTGGAAATATTCTAATGTAAATAATTGGGCTTTTTTAAGTTGTGGTTCAGTATTTGCTGCTGCAGTAGAATGAGGTGTATTACTTTGAAGAATTAGTAGGTAAATATGCAGGTGGCACATGTAACATAGCATCAGATGATACTGGCAAATTGCCGTTGAAGTGTTTAATGTGGAAGGGGATGTTCATGGTCTATTTCAAGGTACCTTTCTGGCATTAACCTGAAATTACTGAGGAAATGAGCAGAAAACCAAAGCAGAGCTGATAGTTCAGCTGAAATTTAAACGAGATGCTTCCACAAAGAATATATAATGTATTAGCTGCTTGATCTCTCACTTTGACAAATTGCATATTTATGAATGCTGTGAACAGCAGGCTCTCGCTTGTTGGGGCGTTGCTGAGCTAGCCATTATCTCTTACTGAAAGTAAATGGGATCATGAAAGTTTAGCATGTTGTGTTGTTTCATATTTGTGTGTTAAAAGAACTTGTTTTTAGGGAGCTACATATGTCAGTATTTCCCCCCCAACACTTTTTTTTTTTGGGGGGGGGGGAGGAAGTTAATTTTGTTCTTTAGTCTGCTAACTTTAGGGGAAGGGACAATTAAAGGTAATGTGTGAGTGTTGCCTGTTTTTTCTTGTTGCAATGGTGCATGTACTGCAAGTTTTGTGTAGTGCAACTGTTAATGTATGTTTATGACACACATGTAATAATTTTGCAGTATGTACAGTTGATTAAACAAAGACTGTTAATTTGTACCTCAACCCCAAATGCCTCATGTTCATGTTTATATTTGTGTTGTAAAGTCATGTACTTTTTTTTATGTTTGCCTCTTGTTCAAGTTGCACAGCAATAATGTAGCCTATTTCATGTGTATTGTTAAGTTTGTTTCCTTCATTTTAATCCATATTCCTCTCACAGACATGTAACATCTACTTTCAAGTCCAGTGTAGAATATATTAATTTTGTAAAGCTTCCTGAAGTATAATTATGATGTCATGAAAGAGAGTGACAGATGCAAGTGAGATGTGAATTACTGCATGAGAAACTTTTACTGTGTTTCAGATAGAGCTCATAGTCTGTATTTTAGATTCCGCTGCATATTAGCAGTGGTATACAGGTCGCATTTTATAAGACACAGATGTAGTTGTTTGTGAAACACAGATTTAATATTTTGTGTAGATGTGAGAGAGGCAACTCAAGATGCAGTTTTAAACTGTATTCAGTGGCCTGAAGGCTGTATGTGTTTTAAACTATTGTGTTCTTTTGTTTATATAGTCACTTATTGTTAAGATACTTAAGTCCGGGAGGTTCTGTATGGTTTGTGAGACGAAATGTTGCAAAATTTTAGCACAGACAGTTGGAAACTGGTCAGTTAGAATACTGAGAATGAAATAGAAACATACAATTAAGATGGATCTGAAGGATTTGAATGCAGCTGGCATTAGCAATGGTGAACTGTTATCACCAGAGAGCTAGATGGTTAGAATTATATCAAATAGCCACATGAAGTGATATACAGTTGGCAGTTCTCTTTCCATTTTTCTGTAAAATAAATGTCAAAAGTACATGAAACAGTGAAATTTGTAAAACACTGAAGAGCAGTTCCAGACCACTTATGAATTTGAAGGTCTTGAGCAGAATTCAAGACATCTGAATTCCATGCAACTGTACGTATACAGAAACAGGGCAGCATGTACTTTTGTTGTAACTAAAATATATCTTGCAATGTGATTACTGAAGGTATTGTCAGTGGGTGAAAAATTATTCCCTCTTTTTTACATCTTGTAGGTAAGTCTAAGATTATGTATTAGTAGCATGCCATGAAAACATACAGGCTCCAGAATTGAACCTCATCACCAAGTAGGGTGAGGTGAGGCATTATATTCATGACTCGGCCACCTTAATACTGCGGCAAGAGCCCTTAGTCTTTGTGGGATAGAAGGCTGGGTGAGCCCTGGATTCAGTCTGGATGTTGTGACAGAAAAGTCTTAACCTATGCTCAGAGTAAAATTCCAGTCCACCATTCTGCACCAGCTAGTGGAGATACATATATTGGTACGTTTGTCTTTAAATTCGTTTCGTAACTGCTTATGTAGGTATTGCAGATGCAGCATTAAAGTTCTGAACATTCAGTTGATACACCTGTAATACATACCATCACATCCTAAAACAGTGGTTTCTGGGGTGCTGCTTTTTTCTGGTGTCAGGAGAGCAGATTTTTTTTACATTAGTTATTTTTACTGTGAGCAAAACAGGTTTACTTCCTGTGGCTGTGAAATGTAAAGATACAGTTTTCCTCCAAATGGTGGTATAAATTTTTATTTTAATTTCAGTTACCTGGAACAGGGTGATCTCTTAGTAATACTGCGTGAATGATGATGTGCAGAAGGCTTTACTTTTCTTAACATATATCACATATTGAAATGTGTTTCATGTTTTTAAGGGAGAATATAAGTTTTACTGTCCATGTCTGTAATCTGGACTGTCCACCAGCGAACATGCTGGTGTGTGTAGATGAAATCATCAGAATTTTGTAGCTACTAGTATTTATTTATTTTTGTGCACTGTAGTCAAGGTGTGGTGTACCGTGATCTTTACTACAAAAGATGAGTTTGAAATGCTGTACTTAGATTAAAGTAATGTTTTTCTTATGTATGTTAAAAAGTCCTTTTTTTAACCTGACAGGGAATGTGTAGTTTTGTACTGGCATGAGTTGTTTTATTACATGCATTTGTTGCTTTTGTTTGTACTTTATCATTTTCATTATCATGTTTTAAAAATACAATATGATCCTTAGTGACATACCTCTTTACCCTAGAGGCAAGTTACCTGGACATTTAGTTTCTCTCTCTCTCTCTCTCTGTCTGTCTCTTCCACTTCATTAAAGTAGATCTTGGTTGTTCCCTTCCACATCTCAATTTATCATTCACAACTGTCCTACCATTCAACCAATATGACATAAAGTTATATAAATATCATCAAATAAAGTGAATGGCTCTTCCTCTCCCTGTACCCAGTCAACTTTGCCTGAAAGAATGTTTCCAATATCAGCATAATTTCTCACCCTTGAAATGGGGATGGGCATGGTGGGTTTTAGCCCAGGAGGGGGAGAAAAGGTTTACAGCAGGAATTGAGTGGATCCTACAAAAATTTCAGATGTACAACGAAGACTTTGATTATCCAGTGTATGGCTCATCACATTTTATTTCCCCTTAGTCTGTCCATGCATATTCTGGAACAGTACCCTGCAATCAGTCGCAACAACTGCCACCACAACCTTCAGAATCATAGCTCACTCAGTACTGTAACTTGTGCGTTCTCACAGTGGCATGAAGCAACGTAACAATTGTGAGCTTTCACGTGCATGATGTGTGATGTCAAGATATCTGATTCACTTGTTGGAGGATGTTTATGATCAAAAAGAAAGCAGTCTGTTCATTATGTACACAACAACTTTGCTTTGAACTGACACTTCTTCTATTTATGGAAATGAAATTTGTTACTGAAAATTATTAAATAATCATGGTTGCACATATTCAAATCTCCCTTACCTGAGTATTTTAAATGCTTGTTTCTTCTTAAGAATTATAAGTTATATGACCACACCCTTCTTTCAATATAGTGTATTCTGCAGAAGCTTTGCTTGGATACCACTGAAGACAGCAAAGTAACTGGTTGTTTGTTGGAAAATTGGGTTTTGGCAGGGAAGAGGTTTTTCTCTTCACCATTGTTTTTACACTGGCCATGTATTTCATGCATTGTCATTTTTATTGGGTATTTTCCCAGGATACATTAGATGGTGTTTGAAACTGGTCATTGCTCCACAAACAGAATACTTGGGACCATATGTCTCCACTATTCTGTATAGTGTGATGATGTGATGATTAGGCACTGGGCACTTTGTGTTGAAATTTAGGTAGCATATTGAAACTCTCAGAAATTAATTTACTGTGGTTTATTTACTTCTTCATTTGTAGCCCATTAACACTGCATCAGCTGAAGCAGTTATGTGGCACTGAGCAAGTTTCGATGATTATATAAGATAATGGCATAGGCTGTTTAAAAAAGTGTTCATGGGTTACTTAAAAGTACTTTCTCCACATTTTTCTGGAAACTAATGTATGTTGTACAAAACAGTGCTTTGGCCAGCAGCATTGTTTCATTAAAATTATGTGACAGTATTACAGTTTACAGTGAATCATGAACAAAGATTGTGGGTTATTTCAAAATATTGTCATTTACCTGGAGGAAGAGGATAAACATGAACTGACTGCTGAATAGCCAGTCCATTGCTGTGATTTGAATGTGAATCAGTAGTGTTTTGAGGATCTCGGTAACTTTGTATGTGTGCGCTGTTTAATGTGAAATTAATACTGTTATGCTTGATCTTTAAATGGTTATCAATACAGCAAGAAGCAACACAGAATTGTGCATAGTTAATAAGTGTATGGTGAAGGTGAAGTCCCTATGTATGCTGTGAAGGGAGTGGAGGTATTAGTCGTTTCATTCTTAATGTCGGCACTAGACAGGCAATTGGTCATTCACGTGCTCCGGCTGCATTATTGCTGAAGAGAGGTCTTCGTTATGACACTGATTCACTCTAATCTTATTGTCTGCATAATACATGGCCATACTGTTTTATCAAGTTGATCAACTTTTCTTGTTATGTTTGTACCCTTAGATCATGCATAACCTTTGAAAGACAGTGTTTAACCTCAATTACAGGGGGTTCTTGTTTTACGCTTTTTTTGCTTGAATGCGTCTCAACACTTTACACCACTTTCCAGTGCATGCCCCCCTCATTCTCAGTTTAACTCCCTTTGGCAAGATGCACATGAGGCACTGCTGAGAGTATACAAAATCCTCAAGACTGAGAGGCAGTAAACTCACTGTAAAATGCCTCAGTCACCCCATTTTGTTCACAGTGATTATCAGTGGTGTGTATTTGCCTTTATTAACAGTACCAACATTAATGAGATACATACATCTACGTCCCCTAGTATTGTCCCAATGAAAAAGCAGTGAATTGCAATCAGCATGGAAGGCAAACGTAGTAAGTGGGCTTGAGACAAGGTGAACACACTGCTAATATCTGCCTTGCCCTTCGCCTGACCAAGAGTACTGTATGTACAGTCGCTGATAATGCTAAGTCCCCTCATTCAGCATTTAAAATCAGTGTATGGAAGATCTTTAGAATCCCTTTCGAATATACATAGGTTAAAAATAAGTATTAATTATTTATTACTTTACTAATCTCGGGAACACACTGATCATACAAGTATATGTATATAATATATACTGTATATGAAGAGGCTGTCATGTTTGATTTACACCCACTTTCTCAGCAGCACAACCAGACTATCTGTATATATAAAGGTTAGGTGACACTGCAGAGTAAGAAAACTCTTTCACTAGGTAATGTTGCTGAAGGAAATAATGGCTGTTCACAGATGCATACAAAATATTGGAATATACTCACTGGGCAGAATGTAGAAGTTTTGAATGTTAAATCTGGTGGCACATAACATAACCATTGGGCTTTACGTTGTGTCCCACCTTTGTATTTGCTTACATTTCTCATTAGTTGCATCCATATGGCAGATTAGGCAGATAATATATTTTATGGATTGTAACTTAAAACATTCCTGAAAATTTTCAGTTACAAATGATATCTTTAATAGTCTGGTAAAATTTGCCTCTACTGTGTAATTTCCTTTAAATATTTCCATTTATGAAATTTTACTGTACAAATGAAAGAATATATCTATGTGCATAAAAGTGCTGTCTGGATGACTAAACAGTACATCAACTGAATTTCATAAACAACATAGCACTCATTCACTCAAGATATTTCTGATCTCAATTATTTAACATCATTTTGTTCAAGTTCATAGATTATGTAGCAGATGGTTGTGAATAATGAACTGGAGTGGATGTAGCAGGAAGCACTTGTGACCAATTGCTCAGTAGGGGAGTGTTCGTGAACACTGAACTTTTTAAAATGAATGTGACACATTCCTGTGGAACAATGGGAACCACTTACCCAGTGGTGCAGTGTCACATGCCAGAAGACCAGACTCTTCAGTTTCTAAGTACTTTCCCAATTTTTTTGCTTGATGGGAAAATCAAATTCTGATAGCCTGTCACACACTTGAGATCAGAATATGAATTATTAATGGTGTATACAGTGAGAGTTTAATGTTGTATCTGCTTTACATGAAATCTGGATTTAACTTTTTAGTTTTCTCAACAATGGCTCATTGTGCAAATAACTGTTATGTCACAAAATATGGATCCAATTAAGATTGATAAATTTTATTTGAAATGTTTTGGACATGAGGACTACTTAAGGGCAAAGAAAAGCAAATGTCTTCCTAGTATTTATACCTTTGCAACAATAGATTTGTATCTGTAATAGAGCCACACCACTGGTTTTAAAATTATAAAGAATGTGCCTGGAAAATATATGTGCTGTAGATAGAAGAACACCTTCCCACTCTAGTTAGGTGTACTTTACAAAGAGAAAAGGAACCACCTGTTGTGGAGACCATGTATGTCTTATACGTTCGTGTCATGGCATCAGGTACTAAACTGTCGGATTTTTGTGAAATTGCATATAGGAGTTCTTGACAAAAAAATTATTGATCAAGCATAAGTTTCATGAAAATTGGTTCAATGACATCACTTACTTAGGCACATAAATGATCCCCCCCCCCTCATACTTTCTAGATCCTTGACTGATTTGGGTAAAAGTCAATATAGAAGACATCTGCTTAATGTTGTTGAGTAATTAGTATCATGAAAATTGATGTAGTGAAAGCCATGTTTTACTTAAGGACATGAATAAATTTTGCCTGTATCATATACATTTTTTAGTTGGATTTCGATAACATTAGTACAGATGTTCATTTTTTTTTTTTTCAGTGGCTGTAAGGTTTGTGAAAATTGGCACAGTGTAAACCAATGGGATGGAAATGAATGTTTGTACATCCTTTGTGTATTCATTTTCTGATTTGGGTGAGATTCGATATAATACATCTGCACACAATGCTGTTGACACTTCATGAGTTTGTGAAAATCAGCACAGAAAACACCCTGCTTTTCTTATGGGCATAAATTAAGTTACATTTACACAAGTACTGTTAGAACTGTATGATATTATTGAAGTAAAGAAAGCCTTGTCAAAGTCCTTGTACTGCATCACCAAATGCATCATCTGCCCTCTTGTTTTACGTAAGAAGTGTGTGCTGCAGGAATGTGAACAGTGAATCTCAACATTTTCATTTCAGATCGAGCTGTTTTGATATGGAGCACTAAGAATTGGGATCAGAAAGATCACAAGTGTCTGAGAATCAACATAGAGTTTGATCATGCAAAGTTTATTAAATGGAGTCCAGATTCGAAGGCATTCATCATACACAAAGCTGCTGAAAGACTGATGGAAGTTTATAAGGTTGCTAAGAAGCCTGATGGTTGGATCAGTGGTGTCACTAAAGGTGTGACATTTCCTAAGGTAAGAGTAAGTTTATGAGCTTATAAATTTTTATATCTGGACCACAGTGCTTATATGAGAAGGCATTGTGAGTGCAACAAGGCCAGAACATTGATGTAAGAACATTAAGGATATATATATATGTATGTGTGATTTTTCTTTAACTCTGTTACCATAGAACATAAATAATGTGCAGTGTAAAAAATAGAATACCTTCACTAAACAAACTTTTACTATGGCAGTGATAGGGTACTGCCAAACATCTGAATTGTAGTTACACTTTTTATATTTCGTATTACTGTGCATTACTTTAAAATTGTCTTCCAGCATCATGCAGATGATGTGGTTGGTCTTGGCATTGCTTGCAATGGCAAGTACATGATGTCATGCTCTGAGAAGAATGATTTGATTATATGGGACTTAAAAGGAGAGCAGCTGGCAAAGGCAGACACATACCTCATGACCACAATATGTGCCAAGATCTCACCATGTGCTCGTTTTGTGGTTGCTTCAGGTACGTCATGGCATTGCTGTGTAGGTTCCACCAAATGGTAAGACGTGCTATTAACTGAAGGATGCATATGAAGGAAATGACAGCCATAGCCATTTTCATAGATGTTACAAGTTTTTCCCATAATGGTTGAACGTTTGCATCTGCTCAGGGCCTAGGCCATGGCAGAACCACAAATTTCTGTCTAATGATGTGTAGAAAGATATCTGGAGATAAACACTGCATATCAACACCCATGACCAAGTTGGGTTTCAACAGCCTCTGTATTTGCTTACCGTTTGTAACATGAATTAGCCTGACCCATGAGTGCAGTAAGTGACACAATAGGTATGTCCTGCATGAGCATTTGCTTACCATTTACCGGTCATCTTACTTACCCTTTTACCAACTTAGGCACAATTTGAAGACCATGTAATGTGCCTTTTAAAATAAGCCTACCAACAATGGTGCAGTAGAACCCAAATGTTTGACATTACTAATATAGCCACCTACCTGTGGACATGATCCTAAGCTGGTTGCATCCCTTTCCCCACCTCACAACATCCCTCAGATCAGGCCTCATGCTGGGTGGACAAAAATGAATTCCACATTTTTAGATATTAATTATATATTAGCTGCTGTAGATACATTGAAACCAACTACATACATTTTTCTGCTGAACTCGAAGTTATTCTTGTAAGGCACTACCCTACCCACACTTTTTCCTATGTGCTGTGACCAAAGTCACATGGGTTGTCATTCAGGAAAGATTGTCATGTTTCAGCAGAAAACACAGTGTGTTTTGTGGTTCATTGAGTTTAAATTGATAATTCAAGTTCAGTGTAGGTTCAGGCACATATACAGGATACATCAATATGATGACAAGTCCATCGGACAACTTCATAGAGAATGGTAGTTCAGTAAGATGGAGGTAGGAGAGCCTGGTGCACCAGAACAAGAGAAGCATGCACACCATAGTTTTTTTGTGGAATCCCAAGAAATTATTAAGACATGAAAGTTTGGAGCTTAACATTCCACAGTCGACAGTGCACACTGTGCTCCATTGAACCTCACAGCTTACAAACTCCAATTAATGCTGCAGTCACTTTAAATACAGGAAACAAATATGCATTAATGTAGTTAATTTGTGAAGTGCTGGCAGCAATCGGCCATTCTTTGGACAAAATCATATTTAGTCATAAAAGAGTTTTCCAAGTGTAAAGGTGGGTGAGTCAAGATGGGTGTTGAATCTGGGGTCCTAAGTACCAAATTAACAAACTGAGCATGAACACAGCAGCCTGAAAGAGAGTGTGTGATGTAATGAAGAATAAGCATTTGGTCTCTTCTTTGCCACAGATAAACTGTAACCAGTACAGCCTATGTATATATCACAGAAACGTGTTGCACTCACATTGGAGAAAACACAAGCCACATCTTCCAGTTAGATGGTGTGGCTTCTGGAGCACATTTTCTGTACAAGCTTGATCAGATATTTTCTGGGTAGTACATAGATTGGGAGAATGGGACTGATTTGTAGGCCATCTAGCTCTCCCAGTGGAGGTTTACTTTAGGGTTGATATCAGATTTAACCCATCCCCAAAAATCAGCCTGTCTAGGAGACAGAATTGGGATCCAAAGTGCAACAGGTGTGGCAAGATCTGCACGACTGTATTGACAAGTCCCAAACTAACATTTGGTGCATATATAACTCTGAGATGTAAGAAAAATATTGTAGGTGGTTTCATTGCTGTATATCTGCATAGTTTACATGTAAAACGTCAGCATTTGTTTTTATCCACCCCCATACTGTCTTTCACAATGTTCCAAGGGACTGCTTTCCAGCAGATTTCCCAACCAAATTTCTTGTCTGTCCCTATGTACTTGTTGGACATGGGAGGTTATTCCCAAGGTTTGGGTAACCTGCCAGTACTAGGTAACATGTATACATGATGAAAGTCCTCATTGTGTTGCATACCTTCTGGATCAGCTGCTAACTTTATCCCTCTTAGGTTCAGATATTTTCCTGTACACAGTCTCTTTTCACACACCTAGGCATGGTAATCAAGTTTGTAAGTGGAGTATAGGGCTTGCAAATCTGGATTATCAAATGTTTATTCAATACACATATGTCATGTAAGACTTGAAATTTTGAAGCAAAATAACAGCCCCGAGGCTGCTTAGCTGTATGGAGCTTTTAGAGGCCCCATGCAAAAAGCAAATAAGAGTTCTGAACTCCATATGGTCTTGGACACAAGTGTGAAAAAAGTACTGGAACCACCAATGAGGATAGTGCTTTTTAGTTTAAAAAATTATCCTGGTGTAATTTTTTGGTATTGTATGTTGCAGTAACAACATAAACTCTGAATATTGAAAGGAAAAAACAGTTATAAAACAAATATGTTTTGTTTGTTTTTTAAGGCTCAAAATTTTATCTTTTACACGAGTCTGGCAATACTGCTAGCATACAGGAATGTACATTCCTGTATGCTAGCAGTATTGTGTATGTTGCAGAATTTATATTGTATTATTTGTCTTTCTGACTTACAGGTTTTGCTCCTGATGTGAAAGTGTGGGAAGTGAAATTTTCGAAGTTAGGTGAATTCCAGCAACTCTCACGTGTATTTGAACTAACTGGCCACTCCTCAGGTGTTTATGATGTTGGCTTCAGTGCTGATTCATCTCGTATGGTGACTGTGTCTAAAGATGGGACATGGAGGGCCTTCAATACCAAAAGTAAAGGACATTTCTATCTTTACACCCTATTAAAGACTACTGTTTACACAAGAGGACATAGTTATCTCATTCATTATTTATTGTTTCTGAACATAGTTACTGTACAAACCCCAATCAGAAAATTATAGCCACCATCACTCCATAGCATTTGGCTGCTTGCAGTGTGTAACTAAACTGCGAGATAATAATCTATTTAACCTTTTAATACCAACCTCAGTAACCCACACTGAATAGCCATCAGTCGTGTGGCCAGTCCATAAGCCTTGTATATGTACACAGCAGGAGCATATAATTTAATCTGTAGTTGTATGTCTGTACTGATAAACTACATCTAATGGCTACGTAGGTAAGGTTGCTTTTGCTGATGGCATATCTGTATGTCCACTTCAAGCATTTTATATTCATGCTGTTGTATTTGTTATTCTCGCCATATCCTTATCCTTCTATGGAAGGATATTATGTGTATTTATAGAGGAAACATAGAGCTTCAGTTTGATGTATGTTTTGTACCATGAAGAGAGTTGCTTGCCTCTAATGGGTTTCACTTTTTCCCATGGAATTTTGAGTGTGTCTGTGTACATACATATGTATGCACGTTTTGTTCTGCCACTCCAAGGCATGTTATAAAATCATTTACCTTTATAGATACCAAAAATTGTATTCTGTATATCAGTATCTTATATACTGTATATAGGGTAGTGCATTCACGAAATTTAAAAATCTTGAAATGCATTTTGTGTGTAAGTATAGTGCCTACAAGCAAACTTTTGAGATAGGAGAAAGTGTTGGTCATCCTTAATGATTCAGATGAGTGCCTAATTATTTACAGTAGCAAAACAACACTAGTGTTGATAACAGAAAATCCTGCAGTATAGAAGAGGTGCATGATAGTCAATGAGCATATGAATGTTTGCTACTTGCAGCATGAATTCAGACTGTTTTGAAGCTACAGTCTACACAGCTGAATTTTAGTCTCTTGCCATGAAAGTAACAGATATAACACTGGTGTCTTGTTGGAACCATTTTTCAGTTTCGTGAACATTAAATCACATGTTTTTAAAAATTCTTTTATGCTCCCAAGTAAACTGACAGCCCTGATTGCCTCTTGACCTCTTTACCTTGATTGTTGAATGAAGATCCTAATTAAATTTTCATCAAAATCTGAACATGTAACTTCCAATTCTGTATTTGTATTGTAACATAAGCGACAGTGCAAATTGTCCAATTAAACTGTTTCATTAAAGGCACCTACAGGGTCATGTTTAGAGGACTGGAAGTTTACAAGTTCAAACCAGATGATACTTCTGTGACAGCATGAAAAAACATGTTTGCTCTTACAAAATAAAAATTTAATATATGTAGTGCCAATGCTTGTGTCAGCAACCTATTTATGTACTGATGCTGTCAGTAGCTAAGACTGTACAGCATTAGATGATAGAATGGTTAATGATTATGTAATTAGAAAGGACATCGATGAAAATAGTCCTGGCTTAATGTCAGTTACAGTACTGGCATTTGTCTTGAGTACTAAGGAAAACTGTGTAAAACTACCGCCCAGATGGTTGGTGGCCCATCTAATATTCAGATCAGGTGCATCCCTAGTAAGGAGCATAGTTGATTAGTGAGTCTGTATACTGAGATGCAGTTTATATTGACATTATTTTACCAGCACTTGCCTGAATGAAATCTTACAGACATGCTAATGGCTGTTGTCATTGAACTGCAAGAATACATATTCAAACAGGGTGTGGTTTTCATGTTCACAGATGATGATAGCAGGTTAATTTTTAAAAATCAAACTAAAATCAAATAAACCTTGCAAACACACTGAAATTCAGCATGTTGTGCATGTCATATCTTCCCATTTACATATGGATGCTCTTTTAATGTCTTGCAGTTGAATATGATAAAGGGGAAGACCCTCATCTGTTGTCATCAGGGAAATATAATTATGCTGGCAGCCCCTCACGTGTTGCAATGTCCCCAAATGGTGAAGTTGTGGTTGTTGCCAGCAAGAGTTCTCTTGCCTTTTATTCCGTCCAGACGGGAGAATGTGATGCTGTTATTGATAATATCTATTCAGGTAAGACTTCTGGTATTTTGCTTGTTCACCAGCTTTTGGGATTTTTAATGACACATTTTTATCTTTTTCAGCAGTAAGATGATTGTGAGTGAAGAATATCAGTGAGTGTAAAAGGTCCCAAACATGGCATATTTCAAAGTACCACCTAACATTTGCCAGTAGGGAGTGAGGAAGACCATGGAAACCTTCTGTCTGAATAGCTGGTTTCCAGGCCAAGATTTAAACCCAGAATCTGCCTATTATGAAGCAGGAATGCTAAGAACTGCAGCAAGACATGCATTGTGAGATTATATTATGATTCTAAGGAACATCTTGTTAGTTAGCAGATTCAGATGATTTTGAATGCATGTTGTTATTGGTGGAAATTTGGGAAGAGTGAAGGCAAAGCTGCTAGTTAGAAGCAAGATAACTTCATGGTTAATAGTACTGTCTCTTTGGATTAAGTGGTTGCAAGGTTAAGTATTATGAAGTTGCCATGTATATTTAATAATAGATATTTCAAGTGGGAAGATGGCAAATGAAAATAGATCCAGGGTAGTAGTGTAATTAACAATCAAGACTGGTCATTTTTAGAATATTGCAGTATGTTGCAGAACACATACTTTCTCTTTTATGGGGCAGAATGTAGCCAGGTTGAAGTTACGTTCAAATTTCAGTACATTCGGATACCACGTAAAGGAATAAGATTTAAAGGAGATGTGCGGTATATTGTGCACTGAAGTTGAATTATACTGTAAGGTGAATGAGGTGTATTAGGAAAGCCTTAAAGCGTACTGTAAGGAAACCCAGAAGCATGATATCATTAACTTTCCAAATAATGCAAATAAATTATTCAAGTGCAGGTGATGGTATGTCATTCAGTGTCACAGGTGGCTAGAACAGTCTTAAAAATCCACACTGCAAATTCAGTAACAGTAAAAATGAACATACTGCATGGAGCAGTGTCCTGAGCTAAATGAATCCAGTCCACCACACCTTCCCACTCTGCTTCTTTAAGATTCATACTGTCATCCTTCCACTTGTGTCTGCCAGGTGGGCTTTCACCTGCAGATTTTATTATCAAAATTTTGATGTTTCATATTCTGCCCATGCATGCCATATCTCCTGTCCATCTCAACCTTGATTTGATCATATTTGGTGAAGCAGACAGGTTGTGATTATATACAAGTGTACAGTGAGGTTCAGTGCTTCATTTGTGCCCTTTGTGAGCAAGATGCTTTCTAGTGTTCAGCTTATGCCTGATAAGACAGTCCTATCCCACGGTCTGTGAGTCTTCCCATGGTAAATCCACATTACCTACCTTACATAACAACAGCTGCTGAAAGCTGTATCCTCCAACAAAGCCACACATTTCACAGTGATATAAATGGTGTGACACATTCTGCAGTTTACATTGTATCTAGATTTTTATCTGTAAATCCTATGAAGTACAATGATAGTTTAAGTGCATTTTTTTATTTTATATTTCCCAACATATATGAAACACACACATTCCAATCATACGAATGTGATGGTTATATTTCCATATCCTGTTCATTCACAAAAAAAAAAAGGTCATACATAATGTCTGCACCAAATTTTCTGTTATGTGTGCTGATGCAGTAGCCTGCTGAAAATATACATAACCTGCTGTTTAGAGGGCCCACAATTCTGTTCTGAGCAGACTGTTTCACTAAATCGTATGGAGCACATGACTTTTTATTTGATTTGCTAGGTACAGGTGAATGAGGATACCAGTGACAAAGTTTCCAGACACACTTTTTAATAGTGTTATTTATTTTAATATACTTTACAACAAAAATGCAGAGAATGCTAATAGACGACTGCTCACAAAAACAGTCCTGCAGCAATTGAATGTACTGCACACTTATTATCAGAGTAGCAGTGTAGTGAAAGCTGGCTAAATGATTAACTAACCAACTCTATGGAGCAGAGTCCTTCATGAGAAGCTAGTAGGTTCTCAGCTAATCAGGAAATTTCCCACATTCTCTGGAACCCAAGAGGTCATCACTGTGTCCATAAGAGAACACCATTTGTCCCTATCCCGAGCCAGATGACATCCAGTTTATATGCTCATATCCTATTTTTTTATGTTTTAAATCTCATGTATATTTTCTGTTGCATGGGTTGTCCCAGAGAATCCATTCAAGTCCATGCTCTGCGTAATATTTTTAACAGTTCCAAGCCACTTGCCCAACCCCCACACTTGAGGTCTGCCCCCTTGTCGGCTGCCTGCAGCTGCTTTCCATATCTGAAGACCATCTCCATTCATAGAAAAATCATACTGTGGTGAAAAGGACAGGCTTAACATGGCAATGTTCTTACATTTTGGCTGATCCTTTCTTTATATTCATACTGAAAACAAAACTCTGTTGTCAGTGTAGTTGGACAGTAATGAGTGAGTCTCCCACCTGTACGGTGACTTAAAAACATATACATTACACTCACCATGGGAAAAGTAATGGGGGACAGGTATGAAGAATATTGATAGGCTCAGACTAAAATGTAACACGTAATTAGTGTCCACTTGTTCCTGAAATTAATGACTTGTTGAAAAACCTTCATTAAAATATTTGTTTGGAGCAGTGTACAAGATTTGGGATGAGCTGATTTTGTTAGTGGGTGGTACCTTTGTCCTTCTGGAACTACAGTCATCTTTACATGGATTATGATTATATCTTACAGGATCTGTCACATGTCTTTTGTTTGACTCTCTGGGAAAATATGTGCTGACTGGCGGTGAGAAGCATGTCCGTGTATTCCATAATGTGACAGGCTATCGTACATCTATTGCCTCAATCCAATCAAAAATCCGCCAGCCTGCCAGCTCTGCACAGAAGGAACGGATGGAGCAGCAGATTCGAGAGGCTGAATTGTTCCTTAATAGTATCGGAGAAACAAGGTGAAACAGACCCAGTACTTGCCAGTGTTCATATACATATTACCAGTACAGTGGATGAATGATTGGTTCTTTTATATTAAATAAAGGCGAGTTAAATGAAAGACTTCCTTTATTGGAGTAACTTCTCTTTTATATTGCACATTTGAGTATATGCTGTTACTTTTTCAGCAGTGTTGTTAAATGTCTACAAATAACACAGAAATGAAGCCCAGCAGGTTGGTTGTGCAAAAGTAATACACTGTGTTGATAACACTACTATTATTGTATGGGTGGACATTTGAAGAATAACATGTAACAATGGGGACACTAATTATGTTTGAAATATGAAATACAGCACACTGACGAGAGGGCCGATATGTAGTTTAGTTCACTGCGTGGTTTGTCTTCCCAATAAGACAGTGGCCTGTTCCTAAGCAAGAATGTATATTGTTGAATTTTGTTTGTAAAAGTCTTCTAGAGGACTCTTAAGATGGGGGGGGGGGGAATTTAAAATTATTTTAGGGAAAAAAAAAATTGGAAAGGAAATTACTTAACTTTTTCAACAACATATTTTTTTTTTTCACCAAATTATCTAAAAAATTGGGTACTTATTACAAAACA
>Ga0136643_10001056_pt1 | contig 32604 bp, 22 predicted proteins | sample TergutLab28metaG_FD_96883 | JGI IMG/M metagenome (GOLD analysis project Ga0136643, IMG submission 96883) | Labiotermes labralis P1 segment gut microbial communities from Petit-Saut dam, French Guiana - Lab288 P1 (version 3) (version 3) | ecosystem: Host-associated > Arthropoda: Insects >...
ACGCGATTTCAGACAAGAGAGGACATTATGGCAGCAACGACAGCCGAGCTAAACTCCATTCCGAAAGAGGCTTTTTCCGCATGCTTCCAACAATGGCGGCACCGCTGGGAGAAGTGTGTGGAGGCCCAAGGGAACTACTTTGAGGGTGATTAGGTGTCCAACGCTCCAAGTAAGCCAGTTTCTTTTTCCCGGCCAAAGGTCGGATACTTTTCTAACAGACCTCGTACATGCGCGCACGCGCGCATACACACACAAATAAAATTATTAAAATATCATTATAATATACAATTCTGAGGTTGTCACAGTGGTGGACATTAAGATTAGTATCTTGTGGGATGTGACGCTATGTAGTTTTGTACAAAGGTATCAATGTTTCAGAAAAACTGGCTGCCGCCTTCTTCCTTTTTGACCTGAAAGTACAGACGGCAGCACATCAGTACCACGGTATCCCCAGCCCCTCTTTATCCCTTTTTCCTTCCACACTGCTTCACTATTTTCCCTCTGAATGCATCCCATCCCCTCTTCGTGTATTTTGTTCCTCACTATTTTTCCCTTGACTCAGGCTTTTTTCAAGGCAAGTGAATCTTTGCTTATAATCTCCTCCCCTCACCCCTACAGCCTCACTTTTCATATTATTTTGCTGACTCTATCTACTTCACCATATGAATTTATTGTAATTCCTGTATTTACACTCCAGTTCACACTGTTCCACCAACACCTGCCCTCAGTAAGACAACTGCTATTAGTGTCACTGCCTGCCACTGTGTCACACAACTTCAGTCCTGGTCCTATTTCCTTTCAACATAACTTTTTTTCCATGCAGAACTTATTATCCTGGCCTCAAGATGGAGGAAACATGTTCCACTGAAAACTTACCTACCTAACTGCCTGCCTGCCTGCCTGCCTGCCTGCCTGCCTACCTACCTACCTACCTACCTACATACCTACCAACCTACCTACCTACCAACCAACCAACCAACCAACCAACCAACCAACCACATGACATTCGCTACCTCCATGAGGCCAACTGCTGACACTCACCTCACCAACTTCTACACACCTGTCCCCCAGTCCCGGACAGTACAGAGTTGAACCCTCTTCCTGTGCACCTGTCAGCATCACAACCAGGTACACATCCGCCTCCCAGATCATTTGCCAGAAGCTGCCCACAGTACTAGGCAGTGGCCCTTGAGCAGCAATGTAGAACCTCTGATGACTACCAACTGTGGCCTGCAGTACAATTAAACATTTCCCTTCCATGTTTATACACTCTATCTACCACGTGACCATTTCACTTTTAGCATAACTGCTGTAAAGCCAAGAGTACAAATAAACAGTGTAAAAAAGTCTTGGCAGACAAAGTTACCATAAGTTACTTAACAGCGTAACAAACAAACAAATAAATAAACAAACAAACACATCAACAACAACAATAGCAACACAAACTACAATCATCCAACACCTTTCAATCCTTCAGATCATCATCTTCCACTGTTCACACGATCCACTGAAGTCCACATTTTTTAAATTACGAATAATCATTATTAAATTTTTACAAGAAAACTGTTAAAATGTTAAAATCTTAACTTTGTAAAGTATAAAGTTAAAAAGACAATACCTACCAACTACAGCATCTTAGGAAACACCACACAGTTTATACAATACTGAAATGTTTAATACCATTACAAGTGACCATTTCAGTCAAATGGTCCTTAAAAGTACACAGTTTTTACTTGTAGTCCAAGTTACAAATGAATTAACTCACTGTAAGGGTGTTAAATGGCACGGATTACATTCTTAATATAAATAAAATTTAAGTTCCTATGTACTATAAGATGCTTCTGACTGAACTTGTTCCTGGTAACAGATTTCAGCATACAACATTTTCATAAACCGTATGACCCTTCTTACATTTTCCTGTTGGTATTTACTGTCATCTTTACCTTACTTTTATTATATTTATGTACTAAATGAAATAACACTACTTGGTGGACACAGGAGCAGCAGCAGGCAATAATGTTCAACAGGTAAAGAGAGTGAAAGGCTATGGTTCACTATGGTGACGATCATCTTCGCTCCTAAGTGTATTTTATCAAGATTTAAATGTGGTCTACTGAATTATGCCAACCATCTTTGGTCAAAACTATTTTACTGACATTATATGCCAAACTGTGGCTCAGCCTCATCAGTGATGATGAGGTGGATGGTCAGAAGTGACGAAAAATGCACTCGACAACAACACATTTTTTGAAAACCAAGAACGTAATACTTACAGTGATGTGTGACGCATTTATGTAGCCAAACTTATTGTCTTTACTGGGAGTCAACCTCACACGGTTTTCTTCGTATGGCAACACATCTTTGTACCTGTAAAGGGACATGCAGTATGAATGGAAATTTCAAGTCTTCTGGATTGTACCCCACGTCAAGTAGTCCTTGGATTGCTTGACCCTAATGATGAAAGCACTATAATCCCTTGAACTGTCAGTAACTACTTACCCAACAACATGGTATAACACCTCAGAAGATCTGAATCTTCATCAACACTGCTGTGAGAATCTAAAATTGTGAAATGTATTTAGGTTTTAATCATATACACACCACATGGTTTAATATTAAGACATACATGGTATGTTTTCTTGGAGGAAGGAATCAAAGTTTTATATTTATATACAGGTCGTAATACTGGTACAGCTACTTCCCTCCAACACGTTAGCTGTACCAGTATTATGACCTGTACCGGAGGCTGCGGTTACAGTTTTTAGTACTCCTGATGATGGGTGATGTGACACCCGAAACATGTAGAGTGACTGTGCAGTAAATAAATATCTGCATACTGTTGCATCTGGTTGGATTTTTATTAACAATGAATTACGATGCACGGAACCATGAGTTAAAAAAAAATAAAGTTCATCTTTATGTATAAAAAATTATGTGTGTTCCTTAATTATCAAATACTGGCTGTATCTTCTAAGCATGTAATATAATTCAATAGGGGTAGGATGCTGTACTCTTACTTGTAATGTTGAAAGTATGATCACCAGTTTTTCTGCTCAGACTGAAACCTTCTTCTCTACTGGAAACAAACTTAGGGAATGCAAACAACACCAGCCCCTTTATCACGTGGGTTGGCCCTCCCTTTAAGCTATAGGTCCTGTCAGCTAACCATCAGTCCCATCCTGTCACTATCAGTAACACCATCTGTCCTGTGGGCACTACTTATACAACCTTGCCAAGGATGGCAGATGCCAGGTAGATGAAACTGACTGCATTGGCAGGTATTAGACACAGAATAATATCAAGATAACAGTCTCTGACAAGTAATGCTATATAATCCACACTTCACTCACTTATCCAAGTGTGAAGAAATCAGACTTGCTTACCTGTTCCGAACAATGTTATCTGGATGCAACACTGTTCCAAATTCAGTATTAGTCCTTTTCTTTGGAATCCTTTCAAATTGCTGGACAGTAAATACATAATGGTAAATGGCTGTATATCTGAAACTAAATGCTACATGTGTAGCCTTCTGAAAATCCATACACTACCATTTGGTGCAACCTGGAAGAAAAAGACTTGACACTTTTCCTTAATGAGTACAAGGATCGGTTGCAAATGTATGTCGAATTTGTAAGTTTCAGTTCATCAATTGTCCTAATTTGATTGCTCCACTTCTTCTTTGGGCCAACCCCACTAAAAGAAATTGCATGGACTACGACTGAGAATTTGCATAGGCCATTATCCTAGTCCTTGATACCACTCCACTGGCCAAGAAAATGGCTGTCATGCCATGCATGAACAGAGGCACAAAACATGGTGGCACTCCATCTTGCACAAAGTGCAGTTCTTAACTACCCCACTGAGAAACAGCACGAAATCCATTTAGAACAAACAGCCACTTAACATTATATATTTACTTTCCAATCATGTAGTTCAGTAAACAGGTGCAAACATTTCTGAGAAACCTGCTTGATTTCCACAAAATGCTGGTACCTGTCAACCAATCCAAACACCTCCAATCCCAGATGATCACAATCTTAATATTCAGCACCATGAGAACCTCAAATCTCACCAACACATAAATGAAGTTAAACGGTTATCACATTTCCTCTTTTACCTTCAAATATCACTTATCCAACTGAAGAATAAAAAACCAACTAGATGCCACTTATTATTTTATTGTACTTCTTATAGGGGGACCGCGGTAGCACAGTGGTTAAGGTGCTGTGCTACAAATTGGAAGGTCACTGGTTCGATTCCAGCTGGTGTCAGTGGATTTTTCATTGACATAAAATCCTTCTGATCGCACTATGGCCCTGGGGTCGACTCAGCCTCTAACATAAATGAGTACCAGGAGTATTTCCTGGGGGTAAAGGCAGCCGGTGCATAAGGCTGACAACCTACCACCATCCTGTGCCATTGTCATGAAATCTGGAAACCTTAATTTCCTGGAACTCTCCGGGCCTGTCCAGGCCTGTAACGGGACTGCTTTTTACTTCTTATAGGCTCAACATGTTTCGGGCAGTACTATGCCCATCATCAGGAGCTCGCGACTATGATGTTGATTACCACACTGGTCATTTCGTTCTTAGTTTGCTGTATGTTGTAGGTTAGGTGCGGTTTGGCTATAGTGTCTGGGCTGCAGGCCAAAGCACGATAGAGTCATGCTTTAACCTGCAGCCCAGACACTACTCTAGTCAAACCGCACCTAACCTACAACATACAGCAAACCAAGAACGAAATGATCAATGTGGTAATCAACATCATAGTCGTGAGCTCTTGATGATGGGCGTAGTACTGCCTGAAACATGTTGGGCCTATAAGAAGTACAATAAAATAATAACTGGCATCTAGTTGGTTTTTTATTCGTCAGTTATCACAATGATGCACGGTCCAATAAACATCAGAATCATTTATCCAAGTGTGAAGAAACCAGACTTGCTTACCTGTTCCGAACAATGTTATCTGGATGCAGCGCTGTTCCAAATTCAGCATTAGACCTTTTCTTTGGAATCCTTTCAAATTCGAAGAACAACTGACTGTCTGCTAATTTCCTTTCCAGTAATTGGCACTGCCAAAAGAAATGAAGACATCAGATCAGTTTCGAATAACTATAACCTACAAGACAACCAAGTGAAGACAATCAATTAAAAAACAGAAATTTACATTTGTTCTGAACTAATGGTTGAGGCACTGTGTTACAAGCCTGAAGGTCACAGGTTCAATTCCCCACGGTGTCACTGGAATTTTTCATTGACATAATCCTTCTGGCTGCACGATGGTGCTGGGGTTGGCTCAGCCTCTAACAGAAATGAGTACCAGGAATATCTCCTGGCGGGTAAAGGCAGCCAGCGCATAGGGCTGACAACCTTATGACCTTCATGGGACAACTGTCTCAAAATCAGGGAGCCTCAATCTCCTGGAACCCTCAGGGCCTGTCCAGGCCTGTAATGGGATTGCTTTACCTTTACCTAATAGAAACTGTGATTGTACAAAGGATTGGGCAAACACGGTTAAATTCCTGGCAGATATTTCTCTTCACCAGTATGCTCATACACAACCTGTGGATCATTCAGCATCCTATAGAACAGGTACAGGGGTTCTTTCCCAAGGTGTGAAACCAACCACTAACAACTAAGGTAGTCTCTTCTAATGCTGAGATTTTTCTGTAAAATTTTGTATTCCTGTTTTGTTTTATATTTATGTTACATACCTTGCCAAATTCTTTTGTATTTAATCACCATAAAAATATGAGACAAAAACTACAAAGTGGAAGGTACTGTTTTACATAATATTCTCCATTCTCTGATCACTGCAACTCTGCCATTTCTAAATATTCCTCTCACAATTTTTTGTCTCGTCCCCCCTTTTCTTACCACAAGGTTATGAAAACAAAACCCTTGTACTGCTTACCATAGTTTCTTTTGATATGGTAGCTGGCAAAGGTAATCTTGGCAGTCCCGTACACCACCTGTTTTGCAAGTTGCCAGTAGCATCCTCCTCAGAGGTTGTTGCTTCCTTGCTAAACACACTGCTCTTCGAGCCTTTGGCATTTGAACTGGGTTTTGTCCTCCCACCCCCAACTAACAGCCCCCACTTCCTCTTTGGTTTCTGCTTTCCAGAATCCATGCCAGAACTGCCTGCAGATACTTCAGTCTTAGGAACTTGCTCTTCTTCATAGAAACAATCTGAAACCGCAAGCAGAATGCTGACCCTCAGTAACCACATTCTGGGATCTTGAACAACTAGATTAAAAAAAATAATATACCATATTTACCTGAATGGATGACACCTTCAAAACTAAGCCAACCACAACACTACAAGCATGCACATTAAAGGAAATTTTATTATTGCCTTTACCACTCTCAACTTCACCCTCACTCTTACATCTCTTCTTGTCAGATAATTACTTAACAGTTCATGACTTTGGTAGTAATTCATGCAAATTCATGGCTCCTAACCCTGCAACATATATCTCCATATTGTTACAGTTCACAGCTCACGACCTTAGAACATAACCACCCCCCCCCCCCTCCTCTCTCTATCCTGACAACATTATATGGCACAAATGTCAGCATCTTACAAACACCAACTTTCTTACAGTTTAAAACATTAGAAAATAGTGATATACTGATACACATTGCATTTGAATTCAAGGTGACCCTCACCCTCTTTTAACTCTGAAAAAATAGTGACACAAATCTCATCTGTCACTCAGTCATATGCAATATAGTTTCTGAGCAGAGGTATTAAAACAAATAACGACTAGTCTTACCACACTCAAATATGACGTCGTAGCATATCAAGCACACAGGAGTGTGCACATGCGCATGTGCGTGCACACACACCCACAAACACACATGTGCAATGAATTACACAAAAATTATTTCATTGAGGAAATAATTAAACACCCACGCTCATATTTTCATTCTAGATTACCTCTGTTTTCATCTGTAATTTTCTCAAGTTCTCAGCCGTTCACTGTGAGACACACACACAGGTAATTATCCTGCAACTTCCATCTGTCTTCATTGAAGACCTCTATTTGTAACATCATCATACCTTAAATAATGATTATAGAGTATGGGGTTAGGAAGAATGTGTAGGAGAGCATTTGTGGTCTATTTTGCAGTAATAACATAACATGTAACTGGAAGATATAACCAAACCATACATCTCTACAAATATAGCATGCATCTGCTCAACACATATCAAGGTAGTAAGTGACATTTGTACCTGACGAAGTGACATTTTCTGATGCTGTTCCCAATTTACTTTTCCCTGGGAATGGAAGAGAAAAGGAGGCCGGCTCATGAGGTGCTGCAGATGTGTGGTTCACTGCTACATGCCTGCCTGCCACACTCCTCGAGGAGAACTGCTCAGGAGCTGCACTGTACACTACCTGTTGTGTCAGACTGTTCTCACGGTTCAAGTCTGGCACCGTCACACTGATTCCAACATTGTGATCTGTATTTTGTATCTGGCATGTCTCTGGTGTTGAGTGGATGCTGGAAGTCCGACTGCGAGCCCCTGGACCATCTCCACTGACCACTATACCTATGAAGTTTTCAAGAGTATGGACATAATGACGTTATATTGTCAGTAAATATATTCAGAAGTTTTATACACAACTAATAATAAACACCTATTTGATACAAATAATGAGATTCATAAATATAAAACTAGGAACAACAATAATTTACACCATCCAATAGCTAACTTATCAAAATTTAATAAAGGAGCTTACATATCAGGTATAAAAGCTTTTAACCACCTTCCTCAATATATTAAAGCTTTGACTAATGACCATAAATATTTTAAATCCACATTGAAGAGGTTCTTATATCATCATTCTTTCTTCTCAGTGAATGAATATTATGAACAGAAGGAAGATAGAAGAATATAAACCTTAAGAGTGATTCACTGATACATTATTTTAACCCTGTTAATAGTATATGATACTGATAACAACACACATCTTAACTGTAATTATTTTAACCCTGTTAATAGTGTACGATACTAGTAACAACTCACACAACTTAATTGTAATTGTTCTGATGTTATAATTGTTAGTAACTATATCACCAGTATATTATAATTATATTTAAGCATTTGACATCTGTATTTTTAACTGATATTTATACAACTATTTTGACAATTTCCACATCCTTGGTACTTTACCTGTATATGGATATACAGAAAATAAAGTGAATAAATGACATATAGCTAATTTCAATAAATTCAAAAATAACACGGACTATACATCATTCAGTGGAAATACAGTGAATAAAAGATGACCGCATCATTCATCTCTAACAGAACACAAGTCCCCCTCAATCCATTACCTGCCACTCTGCTGTCAGCTGCCCATGGAAGTGGAACATTCTCATAAATAGGTTCAGGGGCATTGGTTGCATACTGTGACCCAGTGGACACTGTTGTCACTGAATGGTAGGGCACTGTGGTTGATCTGGGCCTGTTTTCCAACAACATCCCCACATCCCCATCCCCACGCATGCAGTAAACAATGTTAGGCTCTTCTGAAGACACGAAGGCTCTCCGAAAATCATCCAGATGTGGAAGTTGATGCTGAGTGTCCAATATGGCTGCAAGATTGGTGTAAGTGCGATGTGCTTCTGGATTAGGCAAGAGCTGATGGGTTGTCACTGCTGGATCAAGGTAATGATGCTGCTGCTGCTGCTGCTGCTGATTGATTTGATGGTGATGATGATAATGGTTGTGATTTTGTTGCAGTCTGCCTGGACCAAGACTTCTTGATGACACCAAGTCTGGACTGGATCCACTGACCTTTAAATAAATACAAATTTTAACAACTAAAAAAATAAAAAATTTCCAAGTATATGAGGTTTTCATGTGAATGAAGAATGAAGATTCATACTGAGGTCTTCTGGGTTATGATGCTGTCCAGTCTGATAAGTGGTTACCAACATTTCAGATGAACAAGAGCTCAATTTGGCCCTGTATTCTAAGGCCGTGTGATATTACCAGAACACAAGGTATCATAACCCAGAAGACTGCAATAAATACCAAGAAGTTACAAAGCATTTTCTTTAATACATGGTCATTATTTTATCAAACAATTATCGGTTCTCCTACCAGCACACTTACCATCAACCAATCCCATCCAGAACCCCCTCCCCACCCACATTTATAGCAGAATGGCAGCAGGATGTGGCAAACTACAGTTGGCTGATAAATGTACATTAGATGTATAATGAAGCTATCAACAACTATGATTTAATAACAGGCTTGTCTCCTGCCTCCATATATGGTCAATGTTCACCTTTATCACTGCAACCAGTACTGGTGCACATGTGTGCCCACACACACACACACACACATGCATATCATTTTGTCAATCTCATAATCTGTCATACAACAGTCTGAAATGAAACTTGTCAAAAAAAAAGCACATAAAACACAAAACAAACAATACAATACAATCAACATACAATAAATAATGTAGAATCCATTTATGAGGAAAGAGGGGCAAGGCCAGTGGTAAGGTGATCAAGAAAATGTCACTGAGTGAGGAAGGTGGGGGGGGGGGGTGGTTGCTCAGCATTCTTCACATTCTAATTACATCATCTTTGTTAAATGTAAAGGTTTCAGTCTGTGAGCCCAGAAGTCCACATACAGAGAATCTACTAAGAACTGAGCTCAGAATCTTTTGAAAGAAAGTCTACAGTTTTATGTGAGACCCTTGGGGCTCCCCAAATTAATGATTACATCAGACCATGGACTCCTTGACCTCTAAAACATCAGAAACCAATAACCTGCTGCTCAGTGCCAGTGCCAGCAAGACCTGAATCCTCAAAATCAACCCTGTGGAAATCTCAAATCTTACACAAGGCTACAAGTTGTTAGACTTTCACAGTGACACAGTTAAGGTCTCCATTATTCTGGGATGCGGTGCCATGTCAATGGGTAAATGGTGCTTAACATTTCAAGACAGCACAGTGGTCTGTCTTACCTTCAAGGATCAAAAACTGCAGGGACTTACTGACCCTTGAAAATAAGACCACCAGACTATCTCAAAATGTCAGGCACCAATCAGTCCAATGCCAAGGCTTACATCATGCCACTTTAATGGCCTGTCTCTGTGCATAATTTCTGTTACAGCAGATATGCTCCATCTGAAGGATGTATGATACAACCTGTTTCATCTCAACACCCTGATAGTAGTTTGAATATTCTCATTCACCTAGCATCACTTTTACTTTACACATATCAATGTAGTAAGGATTTAAATATACACCAAAACGTATCACTGCTTTGCGTATACACACTGGATGCATATTTATAATCAACAAACATGCGAAACTTCATGTCACACCACACAGTTACCATACAAACTTTATGTCACACCACACAGTTACCATACAAACTTTATGTCTCACCACACAGTTACCATACAAACTTTATGTCTCACCGCACAGTTACCATACAAACTTCATGTATCACCACACAGTTTTTTTTAATATCTCCCAGAATGTTGCAATCTGTCTGAAGACATTCAGCAATCGTTTTGACAGTCACTATTAATGGCATGTAGGAAATACATCTAGTGATACATCTCCTATTTAAGCGCAATCACAAATGATTGGGTATGGCAAGGTTTTTTTTTTACAGATCACACACAACAACGCATTACAGTCGGTAGGACTCCTTTCGACAAATGATCAGCTCTTGTCTCAGAGACCTCTACCTAACAACACACAACACTCACAACAGATAAATGTCTATGCCCCCGGTGGGATTCAAACCCACAACCCCAGTAGGCGAGCAGCCGCAGACCTACGCGTTAGACCATGCGACCACTAGGATCGGCTAACCACACAGTTACCAAACAATCTTTATGTCTCACCACACAGTTACCACACAAACTTCATGTCTCACCACACAGTTACCATACAAATTTCATGTCTCACCACACAGTTACCAAACAAACTTCATGCCTCACCATACAGCATCCACACAAACTTCATGTCTCACCACACAGTTACCATAGAAAATTTTATATCTCACCACACACTTACCATACAAAATTTACATCTCACCACACAGTTACCATATAAACTTCATGTATCACCGCAGTTACCACATACACTTTATGTCTCACCACACAGTTACCATACAAAATTTACATCTCACCACACAGTTACCATATAAACTTCATGTCTCACCACACAGTTACCATACAAACTTCATGTCTCACCACACAGTTGCCATACAAACTTTATGTCTCACCATACAGTTACCTCATAAACTTCATGTCTCACCACACTGTTACCACATAAACTTCATGTCTCACCACACAGTTACCATACAAACTTCAAGTCTCACCATACAGTTACCACACAATCTTTATGTTTCACCACACAATCTTTATGTCTCACCACACAGTTACCACACAATCTTTGTTTCACCACACAGTTACTACACAATCTTTATGTTTCACCACACAATCTTTGTCTCACCACACAGTTACCACACAATCTTTATGTTTCACCACACAGTTACCACACCATCTTTGTTTCACCACACAGTTACCACACAATCTTTATGTCTCACCACACAGTTACCACACAATCTTTATGTTTCACCACACAGTTCTCACCACACAGTTACCACACAATCTTTGTTTCACCATACAGTTACCAAACAATCTTCATGACTCACCACACAGTTACCACACAATCTTTATGTTTCACCACAGTTACCACACAATCTTTATGTCTCACCACACAGTTACCACACAATCTTTATGTCTCACCACACAGTTACCACACAATCTTTATGTCTCACCACACAGTTACCATACAAAACACTACATATTTTCAGTGGTTGTCACACTCTAATTTCACGAGCATAACACACACAAAAATACCGTATCCCAAACTACCTAATTGTAGGGATCTATGTACACCCAAATTTTCAGGGCTTACCAATACAAGCTTCTTGTGTTGCAGTTCACATGACAAATATGCTGGTTTTACTAACAGTAAGGCAGAAAGCTCATATTCATGAACACAAAGCCTTAGCTCTAAACTTCACATCTAATAGGAGAGTGATCAATATCCTTTGTACTGGAGGCTAAGCCCTAGATGTGGTGGTGAAAAGATAAACACTTACTACACTGCCAGCTGGACTCTGCTCATCTATTTTGACATTATTTCTACTGTGCGTTTTGACTGAATTAAATTTTCCATTCATGACAGCAACAACATGCCTTTGATACATGCCAGTACAATCTCACATCACTCCTACATGTTTCAGAGTTACCTGTGCCATCCTCAAGTCTTGATGTAGAGCTCCCTGAGGATGACATATGAGATGCCACAAAACATGCACGAACAATGTAACACTGTATTTGTGGTTATCATTTGCTGGTGTCATGAATGAACAATTTAATTTTTTCCTCCAGTCTCTAAACACATTACTTTACTTCCATAACCAATCACACAACATAATATTACTGGCAGTAGCAAATAAAAAATTATGAAATAAAACATGACATTCATACAAATTTCCACATAAACCTGTAACTTATGAAGGATTCCCCATTTTGCATTTCTCAGTTTAAAGTTTCTACAGGAATATTAAATGCACATTACAGTGTATTCCAGGTAGCATAACACTCAAGTCTTTTTTTTAGCAATGGTGTCAGTAGCTGAGACAACAGGGAGTCACATAATAGCAGTCAGTTGCCCCTATCAGAGAAACATATGTAAGAACGCACAAAAGCACACAGACAATATCATCATTCTGAAAGCATCACTAATAATCAATATTGGCTTGCCCCATGTATCATTAATTCACCAGAGTACCAACAGTCTTCTTCAAGGTTCATGTTGGGTCTTCCCAGCCTCCATAATCCCCCCCCAAAGGCACTCCCCTACTTGAAGCATTCCCCTCCAACAGTATCAACACTGACATGAGACTTTGGGACTGTGAAATAGAACACATCAAGAAGGAAGGAAATACAAGGCAAGAAATTAAAAATGGAAGACTTTGAGAATGCAATAATGAAAGGAGACACTTCATGAAATGACCTTTAAAAAAATGGAAACTATGCAAGAAGAAGGGGAAACCGAAAAAAAAAATTGTGCATAAGGTTCCTTATACTGTAAGGCAATCAACTGCTGCTGGCAATACACCATTTTAGATACCTGTGGGTTAATAAATGCTGGTTGTGGAGGACTGAGAGTTTTTGAAGCAAGATCTGGAGTGCTGTTACTGCTTGGTCTGCTGATGGGGTACGGAGGTGGTGGCTTATACAGATGCAAGAGCTGTAATCCATGGATCATGTGCTTCTCTACAGTGTCCAGCTCTGGAGTACTGACAACAGAATGCTAAAGTAAGAGTTGCAACTTAGACAAAACATAAACATGTCTTAAAAGAAAAGTAACACTTCAACATCACAAATAAATACTGTGCTTAGGTTTCAGTAAGATAGATACTAGCAAACAAACAGTACATTGGAACATGTGTGCAATGTTTTAGAGATTTCAAGTACAAGAAGTATTTTCTTGGACTGCTTCACCCTGTAGATAAGGGCAGTACATTCCTTTGAAATGTCACGAACCATTTCCCTGACACAGTATAACATTCATGCAGGAATATGTCTCCACCACCACTGCCAATCACACCTTCAAATCAAGCAATGTGTCTATACTTGCAGCAATATCACCAAAACCTTGTTTATTTAAGATACATTTTTGACTATCCTCCATTCCCCACTTGGCTTCCAAGTGGCTGGCTTCAAAAAGGTTTCCCACATCAAAAGTCTGCATACACTACTGGTTTACATCATCTGTGTATATGTCCCATACACTGCAACCATAACTTAACTACTTTAAAATACAGAGAGAATGGCATAAGATGAAGGTACAGTTGTCTCTGTGCACAATAGATAGGCAGAGGTACAACTCCACTAAGTCTTGGTTTGGTTTATGTTTGCTTTATGTATGGGCCCTAGGGCTGGTCTGCACACTCTGAGGACAAGAAAAATCTCTTAACCATGCAGCAAGGAACTGAACCACAATTTCTCAGTTGTCCACCATGTGGCCTAGTACTGCACAGGTGTTTGTTAAATAAAAAGTTCCATTTGCCTTTCACAGTTCAGACAAGCCAACCACAAAAAACAAACCTACATATGGTGCGAAAAAACATCTCTACCAAAATTGATGTTTCCAAGTAGATACAGTTCAATTTTAAGTTTTGGACTGATTTAACATCCAAAGCTCATGAAAATAAGCCAACCAATGAAAAAAAAATGAATCAATCATGTTTAAAATTTGTTAAGTATCTTTCCGAGTCATTCTTGTAATTAGAGTTTGCTAACACATCATACTTGATAACAGCATGAAACAAGAATGCAATAAACTGACTTCTATGAATAAAAAATAAACCACAGTACAAATAAATAACAACAATTATATTTAAATTATATTTAAAGAATCAGTCCCACTTCTGAAGTTTCATTATTGTTGTCATTACAGTCAGCTATATGAACCTATCCTGAGCCAAATATATGCAGTCCACACCCTACCACTCTTATTTGTTTAGATCCAGTTTAATATTATCCTCCTGTCTGCAGACAGCTCTTTCACATGGTCTCTTCCATTCATGTTTTCTCATCAAAATTCTGTATAAACCCTTTTAATTTGCCCATGGACACTACACCTGGAGATATCTCTTACAAACAAGGCAGTTGCATGTCAGCTAAACTCACATGGCACTAGACAAAGACCACAGTTGAACCGCTACAGACAAGTAATTTTACCTATAAGTATGCAGGGTTGGAAGCACTCTGTGGGAGTTACGGTCCACACTTCCCTCCAGAATCCGTTGGGGTTCCTCATTCCTGGATTCCAGGTAGAATCGTTCCACTTGTGTAACGTCTGGATAGTGCTTGTAATGACCATATGAACTGAGATTCTGTCAACAAGAAAACACATATATAATTTTAAATATCCTTTACAACCTACAGTGAAACCCACAATTAAGGTCTGAAGGCACTACGAAATGCCAGGAACCACTCACCCAGTTGCACAGCATCATGTAACTTGAGACGTGAATCCTCAAAAACACCAATGTGAGAACCTTAAATCTTGCAACTCACCTCTTGAATGTGAGTCTGGTGTATTTCAGGTTGGCTGCTGTACAAAATTCCAATCTGATGATTAGGCCTAATGTTTAAATTCGCTGAAGTCTGACTGGCTCCACGGTACTTCTGCTGCATTGCTGTCTCATAATCAGGAGCAGGGCGGTAGGACGGTAACAGGGCTCTGCAACCATGCAACAGTGTCAAGATGAGGTTCACATTAACACTGGAAATCATGGCTGTAGTCTTCTGCATTATGACACTGTATAGTAACAGTTACCAACATTGCAACATAATGTGCTGTGTCCAGCATGCTGAAGATGGAAGCAACATATTCCTCCAAAACAATGGTAATGACAACAGTAGTGATAACAACAATCATGAATAGACACTCATAATGACATTAAAGCAAAAATTTAAGGTGAAAAGTCCCAGCACAATATTGCAATATTCAGGAGTGGAGTTACACCTCCATGCAATCTTCGCCTAGCATTAAACACAGTTGAGCTCATGCCCTAGCTACTTTACTCCTTGGCAAGATCCTGAGGAACTGACTCAAAAGGTCTGTGTGGAACCAGGAGCAAGTATGGACACAATAAACAACAGAAAATCTCTGCCCCCATCTGGAACCAAACCCTGATACTCCAGTTATTTTGCCAACTGTCTAGTTACTACAATGACAGAGCCACTGCAGCTCCAGAAGGCAATCAGAAGGTAGAGCAGAAACTTGTCTTTAGACATTACCTTAGCTTGTCCAAGTCTGTAGGTGCAGTAAGGTCTAGACAAGATGTGGACTGAGCTCGTTGTACCGCACAAGGTGGCATGCTCCATTGCACAGGACCTCCACCAGTATCTCTGTTATCAAGCTCCTCACAGCTTTCTGTCAAATGACCATCCTAAAAGAATGTTCCAAATTCAAGACTGGACACAAGCTGAGATCTGGCAAGAAGGTCTAGAATGAGGTGCATAACAACAGGAAGATCTAGATTAAGCAGATAACGGTAGGAAGGCAAAGATTCAGCTGAATAACAGCAGGAAGATCTAGATTCAGCTGAAGAACAGTGGGAAGGTAAAGATTCAGCTGAATAACAGCAGGACGACCTAGACTCAGCTGAATATCAGAGCAAAGGTAAAGATTCAGCTGAATAACAGCAGGAAGACCTCGATTCAGCTCCTGAGTAATGAGAAGATAACTATTAAAATGAAACTTTAAGCTGTGAGGGAGTGAAATAAACTGAACTGGCAGGTAATAAACCAATATGGTATACTACAGTGACACAACCACTTACAGCTAATGTAACAAGAACATTCCACTACAAAATGAACACTGCAGACAGCAGCACACACACAGTTCACCACACAAAACCTACTTGCATTCTCTACTTCTAACTTCTCACCTCTAAGGCACTATGGAAGAGAGTTAGTGGTATGTGATCCCCAAGTTGCACATTGTGTGTTGACTCTGCTGCCTGCTCATGCTGCATGTAAAATGTGTGCTGTAACAAAAATATTATTTATGACTGTAAAATAAAAAACAGCTACAGATAAGGGTTTGGTGAACACATACCAACTGCATAATACAGACTGGTAAGAGCGACAGGAGAGATGGAATTTGTTGGTGAGACCTCAGGAAAAGAGACCACTTGGAAGAAGTAGGTGTAGATGGGAGGATAATATTAAAATGGATCTTCAAGAAGTGGGATGGGGAGGCATGGGCTAAACTGATCTGGCTCTGGATAAGGACAGGTGGCAGGTGCTTGTGAATACAGTAATGAACTTTCATGTCTCACATGACACGTACAATTTCTCAACTTACTGCAGGCCTGTAAGCCTCTCAGGAAGGACTCTGCTCCATGGTGAGTGAGTGAGTGAGTCACTCAGTCAGTCAGTCAGTTAGTTTAGTTAGTTATAAAACAGTGTACACAGAAGGTGAACTAATTTATATTACATTACATTACAACTGTCTTCTTAATGTCTGCTACGTTGATCCCCTTTCCATCTTCTTAAGATGACTGTGCATAATTTTACACAATTCAGGATCACTCATATTCATACTACTTGCAAGTCAGTACCTCAACCTCAAACTGTTATTTTCTATACAAGAACATCTTATCCACCACAGCTGCCATGGATTATCCAGTCAGCAAGATTCCAGTATGATGACAAAGACTGCCAGTAATTCAAGAAGATTAATATGACCACATAATCAACAATTCAGAAACATTACTATCACATTCACACTATAAAGGGATCATCTGAAAACCAACAGAGCAAATGTTCTGCATGATGAACAAATATCATCCACAAATACACAGTACGCTAATTACCTGATGCACACACATCCTCCACACATATTTTGCTGATTCAGGATCGGTAAATTGGAAGTGAACTGTTTCATCAGGTACTGGACATTCTATCCCAAAGTTTCGCTTATGGTTGACAACATTGGTTATATCCTTCCACCTGAATAATTCCAAGAACATAAAAAATAATAATAAAAAACTAACAGTTTAATAAATGTTAAGAGAAACACTGTAATAATGGAGTATGACAACAACCCTTCTGAAATGAGACTAATACTTCACTTCCTGTTGCTTGCAATGTGTATGCAGACTATGCATTGGTGGTATGGTTCTAGCAAGAATACTGGCCATGTTGCATGCTCACTGTATATAAACTATCTAACACTACAGATCCTTTGAATGTTTCACAAATCTCTTGCAATGAGAATATTTGTATCTACTAGCACATAATGTCTATAACTCTCAAACATAACTGTGATTGTCATCATCTACAGATATTCTTACTTTTGCATGTTGCAGCTCTGTCAACTTATATACTCCTCCCTGATCTTCCTATAGTAACTGAAATCATGCCTTCAGGCAGTATTTTATATTTACTCAGATTTGCAAACATTTACAACTGATTCTCATTTCACTTGTCAAGACTCAGCATTCACATATTTGGGCCCTGCTATGACAGGTCATCCTGTTCAAATTCTCTGAGAAAGAGAAGTGAGAAGATTTTTACTTATAGTTTGCATGCAAGTATATATGTACCACATATTACTGCTTGAACACGCATCCTAACACCATCACATGATGAGACCCACCTGTAAAACTTTGAGGTCTGGTTATTTTCATAACAAACTACTACACCCATCAAGGACACAGCAATGATAACATCAGCACCAGTTTCATCCTGTAATACAGAGACCACACAACATTCATCACTGGCAGTTGTAGCAACACATCACAATGCCTCGTACACACCCTTTACATTCATTCCTTAAGACCAAATCAGATATAACAATGCAAAATATGGAGGAAGAGATAATTTTATTATTTACCCAGAGGAATTTCTTAGGCACAGATCTCAAACACACGTAACTTTCTTGGCCATCTCTTCATAATGACCCATGGGAGGCTTCTCAGGTAAAAATTGAACACAGTAATGTACATTTGTTTTCGCCTCCACCCAAAATACTGTACCACCTAAACCCCACTAAATTAACCCTCTGTCAGAATTAAGTGTAGACTAGATTTTAAACACGGACTGCATTAAGAGCAGTCATAATCATACAGCATTCAGCAGCTTTGAGCATCACACTGTGCATTAAAAACATATTATGGTTGGTACCACCGGGTTAAATATTAGTCTCTATGGTGTAAATGAGTCTTTCATGAACAGGTAAATACAAAAGTAATGATACACACTTTGGCTTCAAATGTCTCCTGGCCATAGCCATCCAACTGCTGTGCAGCCAGGATGTAGTACTCCTCTGCTGTGCCTTGGGACAAGCCAGCCAGAGCTGCGTGCTGCAGTATCACAGCCTCTGTCAAACTCTCCAGGTTGCCATCTGATGTCAGGTGCTACCATAATCACCAAACCAAAGGTTAATTATAATCACAAATAACTAGAGTAAAAAAATCAGCCATAGCAGTACCTGTGAACAGGTGAAGGTCTCATAATGTTATTTCTGGATTTCACAAAATACAAACATTAAGTAAGTCCTCTTAGATGTAACAACATATGGTTGTATGGCTAGGTACCAAAATTTTGGATGAACCTGAGTTCTGCATTTGACTCTGCCCTGTTGTTGCTCAGTACACCAGCAAACAGGCATCATACTTTGCCCAGAGTGGACTCAATGAAGGAAACAGAGCAAGTTTCTGAAATTTTGGTTTCTAACCAAATTCTGATGTGGCTCATAACAACACAGAATTTTTGTGAAATCTTCAAATTTTACATTCTTGGGATATTTGGCTCCATTAAATCTAAAGTAATCAAAATTACCTTTGGAAACAGTGCAAAGTCCTTTAGGTATTCTGCAGTATGCCGTTCTAGATCATGATTCCCAAACTCAGCTGAAATAACAACAAATAAATATTTAGACACAATTTAGAATTTTACAATATTTGAATGAAGCAGGATGTGATGGACAGGACACACAGTATGGATGGGTGAAAGAGCCATGAACTCCATGAAGCAGAGTGAGAAGCTAAGATTTTTTCTAGGTAGATAAGAAATTGCCAACCTTTCAAAGAGCCTGAAGATTCGGTACTGTGTTCACAAGAGTAGCCAGTGGCCCTTATGGTGTACCAGATGAAATCAACACACATTCATATGAAATTTCTTGCTAAAAAACTATTTTTGGAAAAATCCTTGATTGCTATACCCCTGGCACTACTTACGAGCAAAAACTAACAGGCATTTACAAGTACATATACTTGATATTCCTCACACTATTATCATAACAACAAAGCATTACCTTGCATGCTGTAACTAGCTAAAAGCACTGCTTGTTTAGCATCGCAGCTCATCCGCCCATCAATCACATCCTTCTTCAGTTGTAGGAAATAGTGATACCTGAATTAAAAACAACCTGTCACAAGTCAAGTCCAGTTTAACCATTTGTGGAGCAGCTTTGTTTACAAACATTTTTAAATTCATCTAAAGCCTCCTGTTAGGAAGTATAGAATAAGGCACTGCCATCTGGCATCCTGATGCATACTTCTAGCAGCAGTTTATTTGGTACTGCCATCTGGCAAATACAAAGCATATTGCTAGCAGCAGTTTATTTGGCACTGCCATCTGGCAAATACAAAGCCTACTGCTAACAGCAGTTTATTTGGTACTGCCATCTGGCAAATACAAAACATACTGCTAGCAGCAGTTTATGCAGTACTGACATCTGCGGCAAATTTACTGGACTTGGCAAAAAATATCAATAAATCTGAACTCAATGTATGCCACTTATATAAAAACATGACCTGTAAAGGGTTAATAGAGAAATAAAAGACATATATAATCTAAATTAAATATAACATAAGTTACTGACATGTGCACAAAAAGTTTACTTCTTTGAATTAATAACGCCTCAAATTTTGCAAATGTTACATGGCCTAATATAGATATTATCCAGACATTTGCCAAGAGGAAAAATAACAAAAATTTCACTCAAGGTAGCCAGTGTACTAGCCAAGATCTGAACCAAACACCTCCTGAATACAAGCTCAGAGCACTACCACAAAACCAATATGTGGTCTGTTTTACACACCATATTATACATTTACCTTGTCATTTCATCATGAAGCAAGTTTACTCCTGAAACATAATACATAACTCTCAGAAACAAGTTCTGATCCCGGGCATATTTATCCAACTGCCTTTTGAGTGGATGATCCATTTCCACCCATCTTGGGACAGGCTGTTGTGCATGGCGTGATAAATACCGCAATCCAAAGAATTCTGGCTGAAACAACCATTTAAAAAAATAAACCCAAACCACATCTTACACCAATAGACTGGAAAAAGACTACATCATATCTTGAATTTATTTATTTATCTAGCTATCTGTTATATATCTAGCTTTATTTTATTTACTTATTTATTTATCTATATACCTATTCATTCATTTGTTCATTCATTCATTCATTCACGGTTTGTATGAAAGTTCACATTCTTAAGGTGATCAAAATGACTATTTCAGTATCAAGAGTCACTGTTACATACTGCTCAGTACAAGAAACTCTGACCATGGCCTGTGAGAGTACTAGAGTACTTACTTACTCAATCCATGGAGCAGAATCCTTCTTGAGAAGCTAAATGGTTCTCAGCTAGTCAAGAAAATCCCCACATTTTATAGAACCTGGAGGTTCATTACTACATTTACAAGTGCCCACCACCTGTAGCTATCCTGAGCCACATCAATGCAGTCCAGGCTTCCCCATCTCACTTCCTGAAGATCCATCTTAATATTATCCTCCAATCTATGCCTAGGTCTTTAAAGTGGTCTCTTTCCCTCAGGTTTCCCCACCAAATCTGTATACACCACTGCTCTCTCCCATACTTTCTATATGCCCCACCCAAGTACTATAGCACATGTCAAAAATACAACATGCTCGTGCTGCATAGCAATCATTCTGTTGAATAAAGGGTTTTATTTCTTTCCTTGGCCAGGATATATCTGTTGATGATAAGGAGGATAACATTTCATCAGAACTTCATTTGAGGAGATGATCACAGTCTTCTAGAACTGCCAAAAAAACCGTGGACCTCATTATCATACATCACAGTCTACTGGGACTGCCACAAAAACTGTGGACATCATTATCATACATCACGGTCTTCTGGGACTGCCACAAAAACCATGGACCTCATTATCATACATCACAGTCTTCTGGGACTGCCACAAAAACTGTGGACCTCATTATCAAACATCACAGTCTACTGAACTGCCACAAAAACTGTGGACCTCATTATCATACATCATGGTCTTCTGGGACTGCCACAAAAACTGCAGACCCCATTATCATACATCACGGTCTTCTGGGACTGCCACAAAAACTGTGGCCCTCTTTATCATACAAAGTGATTACTATGTCATAAAAGTAAATAGGCATAAGGGTAAATAACTAGAACTCTGTGAACAACTTGTAACCAAATAATCACTAGCACAGTAACTGCACATATACTTCATACATATCAGCTGTTCAAGAACTGTAATCATTACACAAACCACTGCTCCATCAACATTACCAAAAAAAGCCCACACTGGATGCAGCTGGCACAGTTTACAGGTCCAAGATCCACTTAAACATTACATTCCCAGCTACATATAAATCCCTGATATGGTCTCTTTTCACCAAGTTTCCCAGTCATAATTTGGTAATAATCTATACAATCAAAATCACATTTCCTTTAACAAGATATAAAAAAAATTTTGTGAGCAAAATTCTAACAACAAAAAACAAGCACCTTTAATACAATCAATTTCTGTTACAGCTAATAATGTTATAAAACATTTTGTGCACTTTTACAAACAACATCAGCAAAGAAAAATTCAGATTATGCATTTATAAGCACACAGTCCCACACAACGAATGTGAACAAATTTACTGTGTACAATGCATTATCTGCAAACAGTAAGCTTAACCCTCTCAGTACCATCCCCCTAAAACAATCACAAATAATTCATAAGAAACTCTACACTGTTTTTGTTACATTCATCATTAAACAAAATTTTAAAAAATCAATCAAAACAATGTTAAAACAATATGAATTGGAACCGTCCCTTCAGACAGCAAAGTTTATTCCAGAGGTATGAAAGCTCGAGTTTCATAAGGCTTTATTCTCTGTGACCCATTATAAAAAAGATAGTGCATAACAAATGTGACACTGGTGCATCCTCACCTGCTGCAAACCAAGCCTCTGACATACATTGTCAAGGCATTCCCTTCCACTGCTCTCAGCAGACAATGTGCATTCTATTGACGTTCCATCCAGAAGTTCCACACATATCACAAACAATGATTTGGACACAACATTATATTGACGACTCTTCTTCAAACGAAGCTTGAAAGGCATATTCTATGATGGACATTTATCTAAAATACTTAAATGTCCAAAATATGACTTATTATTCAACAGGATGACCTACAAAAGAAAACATTTTGGACAAGGTGAGAAAGCATGTATTTGAGGTTTTATTGACCACTGAAAACAAATTCAAAATCCACAACCAGCTTGCTGGGTCTGTCACAAGATCAATGTTGTTCCACTTTTCACTCATTTGGATGGGTTTCTGTAACACATTGTCACCTGCAATTGCCTGGAACTAGGTACTTTCTATACTCTACCCTGACAAGCAAATGCACAACCATGTAGTCATATATATTTTTTATCTCTAAAATGTGACATGGATTATATTTAATATGTAAATATTTTGATTGTCTTTTTCCATGTTTTTCTTGTACATATTTTGCCTTATTTATGTTACACAAATTTTGACATGTAGTGGGATTGAATGAACAAAATAAATATAAGGGAAAACAGAAGAAATTAAAGAGTTTTGAGGAGGCTGGAAAGGATGGACAGGCTTTGTTACAAGCAGTTATACAATGGTGTCAACATCAGATAAAAACCATTCCCATCATATGAAAATCATATGCTGGGTGCACTCTGCTATACATGTATGTTTATACATATAATATCAATATTGACCTCAGGTGTGTCCAATGACCTCTGAAGGACAGTGGATGGAAACAGGTGCAAAAACTAATCTTAGCACTATCCAGCTCATTGTGTTGCAGGGTTTATTCAAATCACACCTCCAAATGGATGTGGATCATCTGAGAGAATTTATCACTTTCGTTGCCATTAAACCATCAAGTACCTTAAAAAATCAAATTCCCATCTCCAATATTATACATCTGTTGGTAAAATACAACAGAAATAAGCTGCATTACTAATGACTGGCAAAGATGTGTGGTAAGTAAATGACTCAACAATAAAACCAAACTTGTCACAATGCACCATAACCTAGCTTTTGCTATGCTTTCTGATTCTGCTCATGACTTTACTTAAGAAATTACAAATTTTGCCTTTGGCATCATAATATCTATTATCTTTATTAATGTCTGTAGTTCAAAACAAACACTTTTTCTCATCAAACATTGAAAATCACAACACAGACACTAGACAAAGAAATAATTTACACCTGCCCCAAGCAAACTTAACCATTTATCAAGAAGGAGCTTATTATTCGGGGATAAAAATCTTTAATAATTTACATTTGGAGATTAAGAATGTCACTGGTAATCTAAAAAAGTTTAAAATTGCTCTGAAACAATTTTTATACACCTACTTATTTTATACATTGGAAGAGTACTTTAATCAAACAAGAATTATGTACTGTATTACAAAATTGCTTATTATACTGGTATTAGTTTTGAGTTTCTGTCAATGTACATTATATAGGTATTCAATGATTGTCCATTATGTTCTGATCTGATTTCATTGTATAAACCTGATGTCTTATTTATGTACTGTGTTTATAAAATTATTAGCATTGGTACTTTATTTTCCGGACTCATTTTGTACTGTGCCTACTGTTATGCTAATGAGAAGTTCTATATCCATTTTGATGGATCTCTGGAATGCTTAATAAATAAACAAATAAACTTTCATAGTTGTGAGACTTCAGAAAACTGCAATGTTGCCAGTTCCCAATTTAAATGCGGTTCGCGTGTTGATGCCAATTGCAAAACAACTAAAGAATTATCGTATATCATAAACCGAATGACTGGGTTAGGTAGGTTCTTACCTCTGACAAAGGTTGCCGTTTCAAAAAATTATGTGCGAAATGATGTCATTAGAGTGAAAAACTGTTTTGCTACACTACTCGCCAACATTGATACACCAGTCTGTCAGCCATGACAGGCAAACAACACAACGCGTGGGGAAAATCTCTATTGTACAGACACACTCGCACAGCTATTCCGTACGGGTTTACAGATTAACTACAGTTCGAATATATAGAGTCAATTGTGTAGGAAATATGAACAAGTTTTCCTTCAAATTTTTCGCTTTACGTACTAAGTATATTGCTTTAAATCAATTTTGACTGGAAACACCAAGTTACGCAAATATCTAAATGAATATTAAATATCAGTGCTCGAAGATCCGTACACGACATACATTATTTCAGAGCCAGATAATAAATAACAGTTACACAATAACATCAATGGGTGTAAAGTTGTGAAGATACCAACTTGCATAAGACTCATCCGTTTCCTTTTAAGCCATAAAAACGTAAGTGCTGAAGAAAAGCTTCAATATTTCTGAACATTGGCATAAGATGATGAAAAGTAGTTTCATTATGCTTGGTGTAACAGACGCGAATTGTTCTTTCGGTTTCATGAATAAATGCGGTGTGATTAAAAAAAATTTTGGGGATGTAAGTAATCCCGCAATGTTTTGGCATTTTTAAAAGTTTTTTCCTGGTGTTTCAGTTCCTTCCACATCTACAATATAACGACCGGTGGACAAATTTTGTGTAAGTTCCTTGTTACAGAAGTGAGAGCAATGAGTGTGTGTTCGTCCAGAAAAAAAAAAATTAGATAATACTGGAGTGCAATCAAAAGCATGGCTGAAAACCTGTAGTCTCTTACTCCAGGAATCAAGCATATCAAAGTTACCTGTACACATGACCACAAAATTGTTTCATTTGAAAACAGAGATTTATAGTTGTGCAAAACCTCCCATTTCTTTTTGTGTCAGTACCGGTACACTTTCGCAGCTGGTTCTGTGAAACAGCAAGTAGTTGTAATGTTAGTCCATTACTAACTTATTTTACAAATTTGATTATGCAAATAGTCATGTAAATCCATACAGTGACAGGCTAATAGTCACAAAATAATCCACACATACAGTGGATGAACTTAAATCATCAGGAATACAGTAACAGCAATTTCAAGATAAGTTCTTTAAACAGTTTTGAACATTGCACTGACAGCATGTCTAAGAGTGAAGGTCATCTCCAACACCTGCTGTACAGATCATTATGTTAACAGTGCATGATACAGTATGTGTCGACAAAACATAGTTGAACACAGCGAACACCTTTATCCACAAAGGCGAGAATCCAGCCAAGTCTCCCATGTTGACTCGTTCCATCAACTGTTGTGATTAAAATATGCGTCTGCATTTCCCACATATTTTTCTACAGACTTTCAATTACATGTTTGATGGTTAAAGCTGTTACTGAATATTGAATAAAAAAATAACAACAAATCTCTTTACCTTGTCAAACGGCACAGTGCTGGTTGAGGGGTATATTTGGTGACAAGTTACAGGTTATAAAGAACTACTATAAGCTTTGGCATTTCGTTACAAAATTACTCCTAATATACTTATCTCATGTGAAATGAATAATCACCCTCTTTGTAACATTAAATATTTCATTTTTTATACAACAGAATGATGTAAGATGTTTGATGTGCTAGAATCTTGAACATGATTTTGTCTTAACCAATTTGCTGTCATAAGGATGGTGATATGCCCTCATGCTACAAGCCTTGGTCAAGTTTGGTGTGCCTTTACCAAATTCATGTATGTGACTTAAACTGGATCTTGCTGCCATCAGTGAGCTGTAGTTTGGTACACACTTCAGTAGGCTGCATGAGACATATACAAGCCAATTAAAGTGTATTTTAAAACCATGTACATCAGGAATTTTGATTAAAAAAATAGTCACTTTGCATAAGGTTTGGAGGGATACAGATGGGTTACATGAAGGTCACCTCATACTTGTTTGTGGAGCCTAGAATATTTTTATTTTCTTATAAAATAACCAGGTACAATATTTTAAGCACATAAATCCCATACCCTGCATCCCCAGTGAGAAAGATTACAAGATTTGTATGTGGAAAATATACCTGATGATTATGGACTTTGGTGACATATATCAGATGTCAGATGTGTCTGATATATTTATGGAATTTAAGTCTCACTGTTTACAGTGAATTCCAACTCATCTGACGTGCTCTCTTACAGTCCTTGATTACAGCCTACCCAACAGGAGTTTAAAACACAATAAACAAGAATGTACAAAAAATATACCACATCATTCAAGGAGTCTGCCAGTCACCAACTGATTCCAAGGAAAGGGACTCCTGTTAATGTGGGTCCATATGGAAAAATTTATAAATCAAGACAGTTTGGAAGTCAGATAAAGGCTAACCTGAAGTAACAGTATTTTATAAAAAAAATTTCACAGTAATTTCAATCAATCATTCATTCATCTGTGCAGAACTTACAGTCCCCCCCCTCACACAGTTGAAAAAAGGTGTTCCCCAGTGTATTTGTTACAATCTGAAGATCAGACACTAGACAGGAATCTTGTGTTTGTTCACTGGATACTTGTCCTTGTACTGTTCAACATGATTTTCCATGGACTTCATCTGCTTTCTGTATGAAAATAATGGAATAAAGAGCATATCCGTTAGTTTCTGTAGAATACAAAAGAAAATAAACCTATAAAAGGTCACTCAGAGGGCTCTGGTGAAACTACATCAGGCTCTATAAGCAGGTAGTGCTTATATAGCGCTGTGATGACAGAAGAGTGAAGAGTTTGGTAAAAGCACTGCAATAGCCCAGACACCAGATATCCTGAGCTATTTTGTGGTTTTCCTCAGTCCATCCATGCTAATGCCAGAGCCACATCTCAAATTATGACACTGCTGCTACCTTCTACATCCTTTCTAATTATTATTCCCTAAACACAGAGATGCAAACCATGAAGGAATACACAGGACATAGAGGTATAACTCCACACATTCCTAACCTCAACTCTTGATGGAGATAAAACAGTGGTTAACATCATACTTTGGCCACGTACCCCAAGAAAGAACCCTGGTACCTACTGAACAGGGGACTGGGAGAACCCCAAGAGCCAGTCTAGATGTTTTGGAGAAGAGAAAAATCTCTGGCAGTTTATTATTGCCTACATCCTATTATTTGACAGTACATAATCTGAGCTACTGAAAGAATTTCTTAAACAAGCATAACTAAATAAATAATTCCAAACACTGGACACAAATCTTAAAAGAGGATTTATTTTATAAATCCAGAGCAAAGTAACTATAACATGTACCTATCAGTTGAACAACAAGAATAAGCCAAGGGCCAGTGCAAAGGTCATGTGGAAAAGGGGGCGGACATCACCTTCAAACTGGAAATATCATCATCAGATGATGAAATACCTGGAAAACTTAATGTACATGCTTATGTTCTCCATTACAGTTATTTATTGTACTTACACAAGATGGTCCGGCATGTCGTAGTACACATCAAAAAACATCTCTTTCCATTCTGGCTTTAGAACTTTCTCTGCTCTTGCCAATGACTGCACCACCTTCAAAACATTCAATACTCATATACAGGATGTTGCCTGACTTAAAACATGATATTTCAAAAGATTATTCATGAAGTCATTCACAGTCACAGAATATCAAAAGAACATGGCTCTGATGCTCTGTTATATATCTGTATGTATTTGAACTTCAGGAATGCTCTACACCTAACTATGCTGTTTTGAATAACAAATCCTTCCACTCTACAGACCATTTTACAGTAAATGTTTAAAGCAGCCACATTCAGCTTAGATAAACACCTTGACCCATTTTCCTACATGACGAAAATAATGTGTGAATGGAATGTGGACGCAAGAAGCAAATTATTTCAACAAATTTTAGATGCTGAAAGACACATGACACTGCAGTTCTTGGCAAGGTTACATACTGAGCAGGAAAATGGGTAGGAATGTGTACCCAAGCTGAAGATGGCCACTTGGCACATTTACCATTCAGTGAACTGTAGAGTATAAGAACTTGTTCATAAAAACAACTGTTTTTATGTGTAAGTCACTGTTGAACATCAAGGACCCATAGCTTTATAACCACTGAGAATTCGATCAATATTCATGTGACTTTGCTGACCAGGAACAATCTTGTGAATAGAATCCCGAACTACCGACTGGTCATGAAAGGCCTATGTATACACTATGTTACAGTCAACAAAAACTGTAATGGTTGACATTATGCAAAACAAAATATGGACAACAATTACACAGTATTTTCAGCACACACACACAGATCTGGTTCCATCAGTGTGGGAGGAACGGATGCAGAGGCGGGGGGAGGGACCAATTTGGTACTTACAAAATGCCAATGAATTAATATTTACCATTTTTCTTGCCTCTTCCTTCAAGCTACGTTCCTTTGCATCATCCCACCATCCCTTAAGCTCTAAGTATTGTCGTAATCTGGAAATTGGAGAATCCAAGCTGTTCCACTGCTTCACCTCATCAAGTGACCTATAGGCACTACTGTCATCTGATGTGCTGTGGTGTCCAACTCTGAAATAAGACAAGGGGTCACATTGGAACTTTGTTCCGAGTATGAAACAGATAAAGTCATAACTTCATCAACACTATACAATGAAGACACAGAGTGTAAGAATAAATTTCACATATTCTAGGCCACAACATTAGAGGGAGGTGTATTCATGGAACCAAACAGAAAAGAAGCTGAATGGCACAGAGAAAAACTCCTATTGAATATCAACCCTACATCACTGAGTCCACAGCCTGTCATGAAAGTAGGAATTAAACTAACTATTATACTTGTTACTTGATCCTTCACACAATTCTGCTCTAGGTTTTAGATGGCCAGGTTGGGTATTTAAATTTTATCATATGGTTTAAAAAAAAACATTATTTGAAAGGGAAAAGATAAAATTATAAAATAAACAAAATTTTGTGGAAAATAAAACAGAGATTATGCAGCATTTCTTAAAAGTGCAGTAAACTTCCTAAGCAAGAGCATATTGTTTAGATCTGCCATAAAAACAGAATGTTCAGTGCTGTCAATGTGAAATCCCATCACTCACAAACTCATCCAGTTCACATCAGCAAACCCCTGTAACTGTCTCCCCACCAGCATTTCAACAAGCAACTTTCTACCTGCTGTCCAACATTCTAATTGCCAACTCTCTTTTAATGAAGGAAATAACTAGGCTGTGACATGATGCTGCTTTATATGGTCTAAAAACAAAAAACCCTGACAGACCTCTAAAAATTTACTAACTTCAGCCAATGCTTTCACTTCCTTGGTATGCAAATGTATAGACGCCATATTGTAAATTTTAAAACTTGCCTATTCCTGACCTCATATAAATGAAGTGACAAGCCTGCTTATTACCTTAACGTATGTCATGCAACAATTCACGTGACTGCACTACTCAAAGTACAACTAAAGACAACAAAATACCCATATATTCCACACATTCTACTCATACATACAAAAAAAATTTCATTGCCAAAGTTCAGAAGGTACAGAACCAAATATGGAATACGAAGACACTGCATTCAGCATGGCTTGGCAAGAAACTTATCTACTTGTGCGTAACTCTGTAGCATGTCAAAAGCTCATCAAATGACCAGATGACAGTAACAGCCTGGAAAGGATGCACAATGAAGAAACTGTGGGTCTAATCTGAGGTGTCACCTTGGCGTCTGCCTGGATGGACAAAGCAAGACCATGTAGATATCTCATAATAATCAGTGACCCATCTAAAACTGAAACCGTTTACCTCTGAAATACACAACTTTCTGCTTCTGCTAATGTCTGTCACATCACATGATTGACACCCAATCACATGGACACATAAATGCAACAGACACAATGCTATTCTGCACCACAGACACATCATGGCATGGCAAGAGACATGGTTTAAAAAATTCATCAAGTAATTAAAATAATTCAGAAAGCAATGGGAAGCAATTTTTTTTCTTACCAAAATAATCTTACACATACAGAACCTATATATTTTATGGTAACTATCCACTTTTATTGATGTATCACAATTCTCATATATCCTCATGTAAATCAATCACACAAGTTTATGACCACAAAATGTTGGAAAGAACAAGTGTTTTAATGATAAAATATCAGTCATAAGCTTTACTTTTACTCTTTTATAAAGAAAGTGTATACCTGTATGTCATAGCTTCTATTAGGACAGGACGGCTTTCTGTGACTGCATACTCCCGTGATGCCTTAGTAGCATTATACACTGCCAAAGCATCATTTCCATCTACTCGAATAGTAGTAATGCCATAACCTGGACCGTGGCCAGCAATTCCATCTCCATCATACTGCTCATGTGTTGGGGTTGAGATGGCGTAACCATTGTTACGACTGAAACAACATACAGCAAAGCTTTGCTCATTAATGACTGGAATTTTACTTTGAGGATTTGAAAGCATGAATTAATGAGTATAACCTAACCTTTCTCATCTGGAATTTAAATTGCCAATACTGTGGAACTGGTGAATGGATTTCAACTTGGCAATAACGTGTTAGTAACCTCAAACCACTTGGCCAGCTGAAAAAAGTGCATACACCACTACAACAGTGCAACATATAAGTAACAGAAAGTTGCCCCAATGCATACCATTAAGGCTTGGGGGAAGTCCACACACTCATAATATTAGCATTAGATGGGGATGAGTGGTCAGTTTCATGCCATGGCCAATTAAACCCCAAGGAACACATCCACTGAACAGGGGGCTGGCTGGGCCCCAAGGCCAATCTCTGTGTTTTGGAGAAAAGAAATTTCTTGTCCCTGCCTGAAACTGACCACAATTCCTCCACTGTCCAGCAGCTAGCCCAGTCACTATACCAACTCAGCTATCCTGGCTCTTGCACAACATGGTTAACATACACAAAAACTTAAACAAACCTTCTGGCATTTCTTCTATAATTGTGAAGCAAAGCAAGCAGTCCTGTTACAGACCTGGAGTGGCCTAGAGGGTTCCAAGAAGTTAAGGTTCCCAGATTTCATGACAACAGCACAGGAAGGTGGTAACGTCGTCAGCCTTATGCACTGGCTGCATTTACCCCCAGGAAATGCTCCTAGTACTCATTTCTGTTAGAGGCTGAGTCAACCCCAGAGCCATAGTGCGATCGGAAGGATTTTATATCAATGAAAAATTCCAATGACACCAGCTGGGATCGAACCAGGGACCTTCCGATTTGTAGCGCAGCACCTTAACAACTGTGCCACCACGGTCCCCCTTCTATAATGGTAGTAAAGGTTACATACCTGGCCAACTGGAATTTGTGATTTCACTACAGCTGAAATGGAGAGACCACCAGCACCTTGCTTGTGAGAGCGGGGAGTCTCATATTCAGAAACCTTATACCTTCCAGCCTCTCAAGTGATAAGATGGATGCTAACTAGAAGAGTGAATGTATGTCATAACAGAGGGGTGATTAAATTATTGTAACTGGCAGTATGCCCTGTGAAGGTTTGTTATGTGATCCAAATGTGACGCACTGAATTTGATATGCATGGCAATGTATAAACTGTACTGCAACTGGAGATAAAACATGGAACTTACTTACTTGCTCCATGGTGCAGAGTCCTTCTTGAGAAGCTAACTGGTTTGCAGCTAGTCAAGAAACTCCCCACATTTCACGGAACCTGAAGGTTCATTACCGCACTCACAAGTGCCGGCCACCTGTCTCTATCCTGGGCCAGCCCAATCCAGTCCATATACCCACATCCCACCTCCTGGAGATCCATCCTAATATTATCCACCCATCTACGCCAAGTTCTCCCCAGTG